>Ga0208401_100011_pt1 | contig 267357 bp, 217 predicted proteins | sample LakWasM112_LOW13_2_FD_183928 | JGI IMG/M metagenome (GOLD analysis project Ga0208401, IMG submission 183928) | Freshwater sediment methanotrophic microbial communities from Lake Washington under simulated oxygen tension - Sediment Metagenome... | ecosystem: Environmental > Aquatic > Freshwater...
ATGATCATAATGTCAGTCATTTAACCCGTAACACCATTGCATTAATATTGGCCGGCGGTCGCGGCTCACGGTTAATGAATATGACCGATTGGCGCGCCAAGCCGGCTGTACCTTTTGGCGGCAAGTTTCGAATCATCGATTTTCCGCTGTCGAATTGCATGAATTCAGGGATACGCAAGATAGGCGTTTTGACCCAATACAAGTCGGATTCACTGATCAGGCATATTCAGCAGGGTTGGGGGTTTTTACGCGGTGAATTTGGCGAATATGTTGATTTGATGCCCGCTCAACAACGACATGATGAGAACTCCTGGTATGAAGGAACCGCCGACGCTATTTTTCAGAATATCGACATTTTGCGCAGCCGCCATCCGGAACATATTTTAGTGCTGGCCGGGGATCATATTTATAAGATGGATTACGGCGCGATGCTGGCCGATCACGTTGAAAAAAATGCCGATTTAACGATAGGTTGTATAGAAGTCTCGCTACAGGATGCAACGGCTTTCGGTGTTATGGATGTCGACAGTAATCGCCGAGTCAGAGCGTTTGTGGAAAAACCTGAGCATCCCCCGCTTATGCCGGGCAGAACCGACACTGCGTTGGCATCGATGGGGATTTATATTTTTAATGCCGGATTCTTGTTTGAACAATTGCTTAAAGATGCCGATACCAAAGGTTCAACTAGGGATTTCGGTAAGGATATTATTCCTGCCGTTATCGATAAATACATCGTCAATGCTTATCCTTTTCTGGATTTACAAAGCGGGGAACAAAGTTACTGGCGCGATGTAGGTACCATTGATGCATACTGGTCTGCCAATATGGAGTTGATCGGTGTAAAACCGGATCTGAATTTATATGATAAAACCTGGCCGATATGGACTTATCAGGCGCAAACGCCTCCGGCCAAATTTGTTTTCGATAGCGATAAAAGGCGAGGTCTGGCAGTCGACTCCATGGTTTCCGGCGGCTGTGTGATTTCCGGCGCAAAAGTCAGGCATTCTTTGTTGTTTTCAAATGTTCGCGTTAACTCGTACACAACGTTGCAAGACACCATCGTGTTGCCGGAAGTGAATATCGGTCGTCATTGCCGCATTACCAAGGCGATTATAGAAAAAGGCAGTGAAATTCCCGAAGGCACGGTGATTGGCGAAAATAGAGCGGAAGACGAAAAGAGGTTTCATGTGAGTCCGGGCGGAGTCGTTTTGGTTACACCTGATATGCTGGGGCAAAAAAGACACTATGTCAGATAAAAAAAAATTGAGATTAGTCTTGTGCTGGCATATGCATCAGCCGGAATACAGGGATTTACAAACAGGGGAGTTTAAGCTGCCGTGGACGTATCTTCATGTTATTAAAGACTATGTCGATATGGCGGCGCATCTGGAAGCAGTGCCGAAGGCCAAGGCGGTGGTCAATTTCGCGCCTATACTGCTGGAGCAAATCGAGGAGTATGCCAGGCAGGTCAACGGCTATTTGCACGATCAGATTTCCATTACCGATCCTTTGTTAGCGGCATTGGTTGATCCCAGTATTCCGGCAAATCCTGAGCAACGCATGAAACTGGTTAAAGACTGCATGCGAGCGAACAGGGAAAGGCAGATAAACCGCTATCCGACGTTCAAAAGATTGATCGAAATGGCCGATTGGCTTGAACACCATTACGATTCATTAACCTACGTCAATTCTCAATTTATAGGCGATATTCTGGCTTGGTATCATCTGATCTGGATGGGAGAAACCATAAAGTTAACGGATAGTCGAATAAAACGCCTGATTGAAAAAGGCTCCGGCTATACGCTGCACGACAGGATCGAAATCATCGAGGTTATTGCCGAGCAACTGACCAGTATTATCTGTCGATATAAGGCGCTAGCCAAAAAAGGCCAGGTTGAGCTTTCAGTGACGCCTTACGCGCATCCTATCATGCCGCTGTTGCTGGATTTGAATTCTACCCATGAAGCGATGCCTGATGCGCCTTTGCCGGAGCTGGATACTTATCCGGGCGGAGATGAGCGTGTAAAGTGGCATCTTGATAAGGGCGTGCAGACCTTTAAGCGATTATTCGGCTTTAAACCTAAGGGATGCTGGCCTTCGGAGGGCGGTGTTAGTGCTCAGACGCTAAAAATATTGGGCGATTTCGGTTTTGACTGGACCGCAAGCGGAGGCTCTGTGCTGCATAATAGTTTGAGTCTTCCTGAAAACGGCAAAAAATCAGGAATTCATCATCCTTTTAGGCTTCAGGAAACCGATATAGCTTGTTTTTTTCGAGATGACGGCCTATCCGACCTTATCGGTTTCGAGTATTCGAAATGGCATGCCGATGATGCGGTCAGTGATTTGATTCACCATATTGAAAATATCGCCGTGCATGAAACCGGCGACAAGGTGGTTTCAATCATCATGGATGGCGAGAATGCCTGGGAATACTATCCCGCTAACGGCTATTACTTCCTTAGCGCATTGTATGAACGATTGGCCGATCATCCGAGTATTGAGCTAACGACTTTTTCGGAATGTTTACAGCATAAAGTTGAAGTTAAATCGTTGGCGAAAATGATTGCGGGCAGTTGGGTCTACGGCACTTTCTCGACCTGGATAGGCGATGCGGACAAGAATCGCGGTTGGGATATGCTCGGCGATGCCAAGTGGACATTTGACAAGGTGATTTCGGCCGGCAGATTAACGGACAAACAAATGCAGCAGGCCGAGCTTCAGCTGGCCGTCTGTGAAGGTTCCGACTGGTTTTGGTGGTTCGGCGATTATAATCCGGGGGAGGCGGTCAGTAACTTTGAAAAACAATTCCGGCTTAATTTGGCTAATTTGTATAGATTGCTGGAAGAAGAACCGCCCGCTTATTTGGCGATGTCATTTACGCAGGGATCCGGAGCTCCAGCTATGGGCGGTGCAATGCGCCCAGGCGTCGAACTTACATAATTGATGGTTATTAGTATTTAGTTCTCCGCATTAAATAAAACCTACAACTGAAAACCTAAACGAGAGATCACTAAGTGTGAATGACATCTTAAATAAACGTCGCGCCGGCATTCTTCTGCATATTACATCGTTACCGGGCGCAGGTAGGCAGGGCAATTTGGGGCAGGAAGCCTATCATTTCGTAAAATTTCTACAGGATTCCGGGGTTAGCGTATGGCAGGTTTTGCCGTTAGGCATAACGCATGCTGATGGCTCGCCTTACCAGTGTTTGTCTGCTCATGCCGGTAACCCGGAACTCATTAGTATTGATTGGCTAGTGCAGCAAGGTTGGCTGCCGGTCTCTGAAAAATGTGAGGAATGTGCCGACGACAGCACCATTAGGTGTCTGGTAGCAAAGGCTTATTATGGTTTCTTGCAACACGCCGGACGACAGGACAAGGATAGTTTTACCCGTTTTTGTCAGGAACAAGACTTTTGGCTGGATGATTTTGCTTTATTTATGGCGCTTAGGGTTGAGTTTAATCAACAATCATGGAATCAATGGCCAGAGCATTTTAAGGAAAGGGATGCAAAAGCAATAAAGGAAGCGCGCCGCCGCTTAAGCACGCAAATTGAGTGCATTAAATTCGAGCAATATGTGTTCTTTCGGCAGTGGCTGGAATTAAAAGCTTATGCCAATGAACATGGCGTGTTTTTGTTTGGGGATGTTCCTATTTTTGTGTCTTACGACAGCTCCGATGTTTGGGCTCATCGCGATGTTTTTAAGCTCGATGAAGCAGGGGAAATGTCAGTCGTGACGGGAGTGCCGCCTGATTATTTTTCCGAAACGGGGCAACGTTGGGGCAATCCTCACTACAACTGGAATTACCTGAGAAAAACCGGATTTCATTGGTGGGTTGAAAGAATGAAAACTCAACTTGAGATGTTCGATATTATTCGTATCGATCATTTTCGAGGGCTTGAAGCGGCTTGGGAAATACCGGCAAATGAAGATACCGCAATTAATGGGCAGTGGGCTACGGCGCCAGGCAAGGCATTGTTGAACGCAATAAAAGCAGAGCATGGGTCTATTCCACTGGTTGCTGAAGATTTGGGTATTATTACTCCTGAAGTTGAGGCGCTAAGGGATGAATTCGGTTTACCCGGCATGAAAATTTTGCAGTTTGCCTTCGGCGGCGGTCCTGATAATCCTTATTTACCTGATAATTATGAAAAAAACTGCGTTGTTTATACCGGTACCCATGACAATGACACGACTTTAGGTTGGTTGCAAAGCATTGGCAGTGATGAGAAAAACTACATTTACAATTATCTAGGCAATCCGGCAATGCCATTGCATTGCGCGTTAATTCATGCGGCATTGGCATCGGTTGCAAACCTTGCCGTCATTCCGATGCAGGATATTTTGGAGTTTGGTTCTGAGCATCGAATGAATACTCCCGGCACCACGGTAGGTAACTGGAAGTGGCGCTTTCAATGGGATCAGTTATCGCATGAACGGGCGGTCAGGTTTGCTTATCTGGTTGGATTGTTTAATCGTAAATAAAGCATTGCGGGGCGATCGGACGGTCGCCCCTGAAATGTAACTACTCAGCAGTTAAAAAAATGGAACGCTGATAATTATGATTAATCGTTGTCTTCATGAGCGGCTTGTTTAGATAGCGGCAGCAAAGGAATATGGTAGCCGGTCATAATGGATCGGATCTGGTCCGCTTTGGCCGCTATCAGTTTGTCTAGGGTTTCTTTTCTTGCTTTGTCGCCATTGCGGACCCCCATCGCCATAGCAAAATCAAACTTCATGTCAGGGCTTGATTGCATTGGAATCATTGCGTAGCTGTTTTTGGGGCTTTGAGATGCAACATAAGCAGCCATAGGTCCCCACAAAATAACCATATCGATTTTCTTCGCTTTAAGATCCTTTTCTATCTGCATGGCCACATTGTTTTCACTGTCGCCGGACATTGATTGATAAGGTATGCCTACATCAAGCAGACCGTGTTTTTGCATCCAGGTCGTTCCGGGGCCTCGGTCGAACATCGCAATTTTCAATGCGTCCTGTCTTTGCTCCGGCAGATCGGCTAATTGCGTGACGCTGGTAATGTCGTCCCAACCACGCCCTTTGGCGATCAATAGCACATAAGTCGATTGGTAGTACGGCGAGGTCGTTAAAGTGAGCTCGTAACCCGCCGGAACGCCCATAATGACGTCGCACTTATACTCGTTGCTTTCCACATCGGTGTCTTTTAACGGCGCATTTAAAGTATTGCGAATAAACCCGAGTCGTTGCGGTAACCAGGTGTACTCAACGGTCTGCCCCAACTCTTTGGCAAACAGTTCGGCTATTTTGTTTTCAAAGCCGTCTTTGTTTTTGCTGGAATAAGGAGGATTCAGCGGGTCGGCGCAGACCTTGAATTTTTCTTCTGATGAGGCGTTAAAGCTGAAGGCAGCCAGGAACAGGATGGCGAGCGTGGTGTTAATGTGAGGCAAAGTCCTCATTTAATATCTCCTTGGGGTATCGGGCAATTAAGGCTTCATAGTTTACTGCATAAACCTGGAAAAAATAAAATTCAGCATAATGAGCAAAAAAAAGCCCCGGTTGATAAATCAACCGGGGCTTTTAATACAATCTAAAAAATCAGATCGATTTAGTTGCTGGGTAATGTGAATACAGTTAATGTACCGCCCAGTTTAGTGAAAGAGCTTAAGCTTCTGTATGCGCCCACAGCTCCCAAACCTTCAGAGTTTGAGTTTGCTTCACCGGTGTCAAGACCGGCAGCGATACCGATACCTGCCCAACCGCCGATACCTGAAAGGACGCCAACATATTGTTTGCCGCCGAATTCCCAAGTATTAACGTTACCGATGATGCCGGAAGGCGTTTTGAACTTGTACAGTTCTTTACCGGTTTTAGCGTCAACCGCTTTCAGGTAGCCTTCCAGAGTGCCGTAGAATACTACGCCGCCCGCAGTTGCAACCGAACCAGACCAAACAGAGAATTGTTCTTTGTTAGACCAAGCGATTTTACCTGTTTTGGCGTCATAAGCTGTAAACTGACCCAGGTTGGTTGTACCATCTGCTTTGCCGGTCATAACGTCCGCACCGGCAGGCATCATGGTTAAAGTAGCGCCCACATAAGGTTGACCCGCTGTGTATGAAACTTCGAATGGTTCGTAGTCCATGCACAAATGGTTGCCTGAGATGTAGAACAAGCCGGTTTGTGGCGAGTAAGAAACCGGTTGTTGGTTTTTACTTCCTAACGCAGCAGGGCAAACGCCTTGTGTGTTAACGTCTTCGCCATTTTGCTCAGTAGAGTATTTAGATACAACTTGTGGACGACCGGTGTTCATGTCGACGTGAGTTGCCCAGTTAACCGATTTGTCGAATTTTTCAGCAACAAGCAGTTCGCCGGTTTCACGATCTAAAGTGTAGCCAAAACCGTTACGGTCGAAATGCACGATAGTTTTGTGCATTTTGCCTTTAACTTCTTGGTCAACCAGAACTGTTTCGTTGATACCGTCAAAGTCCCACTCATCATGTGGAGTCATTTGGTAAACCCATTTAACAGCACCGGTGTCGGCGTCACGAGCCCATAATGACATAGACCATTTGTTGTCGCCCGGACGTTGTACGGGGTTCCAAGTAGATGGGTTGCCTGAACCGTAGTAGATCAAGTTCAATTTAGGGTCGTAACTGGTCCAGCCCCAAGTTGTACCGCCGCCGATTTTCCATTGGTCGCCTTGCCAAGTGCTTAAGCTTGAGTTTTCGCCAACAGGAGCGACTTTGCCGTCTTTCCAGGTAGTTGTTTTCTTGGCGTCGATCAGGGTGTCTTTATCAGGACCCATGCTGTAGCCTTTCCAGACCAACTCGCCAGTGTTGATGTTATAAGCGGCTAAGAAACCGCGAACACCAAACTCACCGCCGGAGATACCGGTTAAAACAGTATCTTTAACAACTAACGGGGCAGAAGTATTGGTCATACCCAATTTAGGGTCGCCGTTTTGTACGCTCCATACGCGTTTACCGGTTTTAGCGTCCAGCGCAGTTAAAACGGTGTCAGATTGTTGTAAGAAAATTTTGCCGTTACCGTAAGCCAAACCACGGTTAACAGTATCGCAACACATAACAGGAATAGTCACGTCAGCATCTTGTGTCGGCGTGAATTCCCAGATTACGGATTGAGTTTTTTGGTCGATTGCGTAAACGGTGTTAGGGAAAGGTGTATGAATGTAAAGAACATCATTAACAACCAAAGGGCCGCCTTCGTGGCCACGTAAGACGCCTGTAGAAAAAGACCAGGCTGGTTGCAAGTTCTTTACGTTAGTAGCGTTGATTTCACTTAATTTACTGTAACGAGTACCGGCGTAATCACCACCCCAACTTGCCCAGTTAGCAGGGTTTTGGGTGAGTTTTTCAAGATCGCTGTTAGCAGTTGAAACTGCAGGCGCAGCTAATAAAGCAGCCACACTTGACGCAAGCAGCCAACTTTTCAAAGGCTTCTTCATATTATATTTCTCCTGGTATTCTGTTAATTTGACAGAATAGTGATTATGTTTTTATGACTAATATTAGTTTTTAGGGTGGTTTTCATGTTCCATGGAGACAGGAAATTTTCACTCTAGGGGCCTAAATTTAATGATTTTGCCCCAAAAGTCAACTTTTATAGGCTTTGGTGCAAAACGATTTCCCGTAACGTTTTGATAAAACTCAGGGTGTCCCGTTATTGCTCCTGTATTACGCTACCTCGATAACTGGCAAGGATGTGGGTTATGCAAATTTTACAGGACCGTATTGTGCGAAACGCCAAGAGCAGGTGTAGCGGGCGACGCAGGAGTCATTGCCTAAATGTAAAAAATCAGTCTACGCAGTTCGCTATGACGGTTCTATATTTTTCAAGATAATTCAGCACGGATACGGCTGTGTGAAATATCGGCGATTTTAAATATTGGCAATGGTGATGGGGAGCATGTTAGACGGATAAAATTGCTTTTTCGGAGTCGCTTAAATTGAAAGGGTTGAATATGAATTAGCGGTTTTTGATGCCATGAAACGAACGGATAGGCTAAAGGGCCTCAATTTTATATCCCGTGTTGCTCCAGCAGAGTACCTCTGCCGTATTCTTGCTCCATGCGGCAAGTACAAAGCGTTGGGCAGCCTGGTCGCCTATTTTAAAGTTATGGACGGCAGGGCGGTGCGTATGGCCGTGTATCAAGCGCAGGCAGCGTTGTTCGCGCATGATGTTAATTACCGTGTCCTGGTTAACGTCCATAATATCCTGGGATTTTTTGCGTTTATGGAAATAACTGCGGACACGATACCAGCGTGCTGCGAGTAAGCGCAAAAATAACGGTTTGGATAGCACGGCTTGTTGCCATTCAGGGGTATGCGATTTAGCGCGGAATGCCTGATAAGGCAAGTCGTCGGTGCATAATAAATCGCCGTGGGTGAGCAAGGTAGGCGTGCCGTGCAAATCGATGACAGCGTACTCATCGATAAGCGTAACGCCGGTATCCTCGGAAAACCGTTTGCCCAGCAGAAAATCGCGGTTGCCTAGCTGTAAATAAACCGGCGTACCCGAGCCGGTCAGTTGCTTAAGCTGTTTTCGAACTTTATTGTTAGGAGGGGTCGGGTCGTCGTCGCCTATCCATGCATCGAAAAGATCGCCCAGTATGTAAACGGAGGCGGCTTTGGGCGCCCTGTCGCTCAGGAATGAAAGAAACCGACGGGTGATTTCGGGCTTTTCCAGGGAAATGTGGAGATCTGAGATGAATAGGATTTCTTGATTCAAAGGCGCGGGTGAGAGGCAAAGGGCTAAGGGCAAAGGGCTAAGGGCTAAAGGCAGGTGTGTATCGGCACCTTTCGCCTTTAGCCTTGCGCCTTTCGTCTATTCTATAACTTCAGCTTTTTCGACGATGATGTCGGTTTTAGGCACGTCCTGATGTCCGCCGCGGTTGCCGGTGGCCTGTTTAGCCATGGCATCGACTACATCCATGCCTTCAATGACTTCGCCGAATACTGCGTAGCCCCAGCCGCTTGGCGTTGGGCTGGTATGGTTCAGCGAGGCGTTGTCTTTATAGTTGATAAAAAACTGGGCCGTTGCCGAATCAGGCACATTGGTGCGCGCCATAGCTATAGAGCCGCGTTTGTTCGGCAAGCCGTTGTCGGCTTCGTTTTTGATCGGGTTATGAACCGATTTTTGATTAAAAGCAGTATCAAAACCGCCGCCTTGCGCCATAAATCCGGGGATTACGCGATGGAAAATAGTGTTGTTGTAAAAGCCTTCATTAACGTAAGTCAAAAAATTTGCCGATGAAATGGGCGCTTTTTCGGGATTCAGCTGAATAATAATTTCACCCAGAGAGGTTGTTAATTTAACTTTTGATGGTGTATCAGACATAATATTTTCCGTTGCAAATGAGGGTGTTGTGGTTAAGAGCAGCATCATGGAGAAAATGAAAGCGCGCATGGATTTCCTTATTAAGTGATGCAAAGAACGGATTTTAAGTGTTTTTGTCTTGAAAGAGAAGCATGCGCTTGGTAGATTGTGCAGCTTTGCTTAATCTGCTGCCTCGACTTATCGGCAATGGAAAATGTTGCTTAACTGAATTATTTACTGACATGTTGAAAATATATAACACTCTGACTCGAAAAAAAGAACCGTTTCAGTCTCGCATAGCGGGCAAAATCGGCATGTATGTCTGCGGCATGACGGTTTACGATTATTGTCATATCGGCCATGCACGGGTCATGGTGGTGTTCGATACGGTTGCGCGTTATTTTCGCCATCAGGGTTACGAGTTGACCTACGTGCGTAACATTACCGATATTGACGACAAGATCATTCAGCGCGCCATCGAAAACGGCGAGGACTACGGCAAGCTGACCGAACGGTTTATCGACGCGATGCATGAGGATGAGCGGGCGTTGGCGGTTTTGCCGCCCGACCTTGAACCGAGGGCAACCCAGTCCATCGGCGATATTATCGCGATGATTAAAACCCTGGTGGATAAAGACTTGGCATATGTCGGCAGCAATGGCGATGTGTTTTATGCGGTGAGCCAATTTAAGGATTACGGCCGGTTGTCGGGCAAGAACCTGGATGATTTACAGGCCGGGGAGCGGGTTGATGTCGATCTAGCCAAGCGTAATCCGATGGATTTTGTGCTGTGGAAGATGGCTAAGGCTCATGAACCTGCCTGGGATTCGCCGTGGGGCTTGGGCCGTCCCGGCTGGCATATCGAGTGTTCGGCGATGTCCACCTGTTGCCTGGGCAATCATTTCGACATACATGGCGGCGGCATGGATTTGCAGTTTCCGCATCATGAAAATGAGATCGCCCAGTCGGAAGGCGCAACCGGCGAGAAGTTTGTCAACGTGTGGATGCACAATGGTTTTGTTCGCGTTGACGATGAAAAAATGTCCAAGTCGTTGGGTAATTTTTTTACCGTGCGCGAGGTGTTGAACCAGTACAAGCCGGAGATAATTCGCTTTTTCATTCTTTCCAGTCATTACCGCAGTCCGCTGAATTATTCCGATGAACAGCTTAATGACGCAAAAGCGGCTTTAACGCGACTGTATACCGCCCTGCGAGGCGTGGAAATTATAGCCGAGGCGGCGATTGAGGAAGCTTATAAAGTCCGTGTTGAACAGGCGATGGATGATGACTTTAATACGCCGGTTGCGTTGTCGGTGTTATTCGATTTGGTCAGAGACTTGAATAAAGCCAAAGAATCCGACCGGCAGAAAGCGTGCGCGTTGGCGGCTACGCTGAAATATTTAGGAAGCTTATTGGGCATATTGCAGGAAGATGCAGATGCTTTTCTTAAAGGTAGCGGGGATGCCGCACGTGGGGAGGATAATGTAGAGCAACAAATCCAGGCCCGTCTGGATGCAAAAAAAGCCAAAGACTGGGCTTTGGCCGATAACATCCGTAACGCCCTGAAAGAGCAGGGCGTGATTCTGGAAGATTCGCCGGACGGCACGACCAGCTGGCGGCGTGAATAGATTTTATCGTTCCCACGCTCCGGCGTGGGAATGCCGTGGCAGACGCTCCAGCGTCCCGCAACGCTGGAGCGTTGCGGACTGAATTCCCACGCCGGAGCGTGGGAACTATTATGGAATTCAAGCAAATACACCAAGGTTCCAATGGCCGATCATCACAAACCGTCAGCAACGATATGGCACAAAAGTGTTAAATTTAATCAGAAACTTTCTCTCCAAAAAAATCCGCACCGTTTATTACAGCGCCCGAGAATCCATCGGCGAGCATAAGCGCGATATAGTCGTTTCCCATGTCGAACAAGCCTGCGTGGGTTTGCAGGAAACCAGGCATGAGTTTGAAGATGCGCTGGAGCGCTTTAAGACCCTGGTTTGCGTCAATGAAACAGCTCTGGATCATAAATACAACCTGCTCAACAGGCAGTATCAGTTTTGCTGCGCTAAATCCGATTCGGTAAGCGATAGAATCAGGGCGATTGAACAGGTCAGCGAGGCGCTGTTTGTAGAATGGGAAAACGAACTCAATGAATACACGAACCGTAACTTGCGCGCCCACAGCAAGCAGCAGCTAAAAATAGCCAGACAAAATTACGCCCGGCTGATTAAGTCCATGCAAAAGGCCGAAGCTAAAATCCAGCCGGTATTGGCGGCCTTCAAAGATCAGGTGTTGTATTTAAAACATAATCTTAATGCCCAGGCTATTGCGGCATTAAGGCATGAATTTATTGAGATAGGTATTGATATTTCCCAGTTGATCCGTGCGATGGAGCAGACCATCGCTGAGGCAAGTCAATTTGTTGCGGCATTAACCGATCAAAAAGCCTTGCCCAGCCGGTAAAATTAGAGCTTGTACAAAACGTCGTTGGCTTGGTCTTTAGAATCTTCTTTTTGAGCTTTGCGGTTATCTTGATCGATTCTTTCTTTGCCGAATTTGGCGATCATGTCATCCCAGCTGGAATATTTTTCATAGCCGGCGAAGCCGTTATTTTTCCGTTGCTGATAAAGTTCTTTGCCCAAGGCAATGATTTCTTCAGGTTTTTTACCGTCAACAGCGTTAAGGAAGTCCTTCTCGCTTTTAATAGAGTCGCGAAGCATCCAGAAAGAGACTTCAAATTCAATACGGGCATCGGGAGATAAACGGTTTTTTAATGCCTTTACCGATCTATAGGCAGTGCGGGTATTATGGCCGTTGATTTGAGAGCCTTTGCTACAGCCAACTAACGATGTGCAGCAGAGAATGAGCAGAAGAATAGGTAATTTCTTCATAAAGATAACCTCAGGTTTAAGTAGGGATGCATGTCATGCTATTTACAGGGCTTGCTAGTGTGATTATATAACGCCGGATCGCCAAACAAAGTAAAATAGTCAGTCATTATAATCCTGAGCTGGTTTTTCATGCTGGAATTTATCCAATTATTAAAACAACGTTACCAGGCGGTTTTGGCCCAACAGGGCAATGAGTCTGTTAAAACAAGCTATCAGCAGCGCATCGATCAGCTTATTTTGGCGGAAGCCTTCATTCGCAAGGGGCAACTGATCGATACGTCGCGGCAGCCGTTGTTGCAGATGGCTGTCGTCGGGCCGACTCAGGCCGGAAAAAGCTCGCTGGTCAACGTGTTACTAAACAGTAATGCGGCCGGTGTCAGCCCCTTGGCAGGTTACACCATTCATCCCCAGGGTTTTTGCAGCGGCGTAAGTCTTGCCGACTGTGCCGGCTTACAACGTTACTTCGGCCGCTTTCAACAGCTGCAACAATCCCAGCTCAGCAAAGACCGGCACGATTGTTATTCGTTAACCGAAAGCGCCGCCGATTCAGGACTTTTACCGCACGGCGTTTTGTGGGACACCCCCGATTTCGATTCGATAGATTCAGGCACTTACCGGGAAGGCGTGATCAGGGCGATTGCCTTGGCGGATATAGTGATCCTGGTGGTCAGCAAGGAAAAATACGCTGACCAATCGGTCTGGGAGATCATGGCCGCTATTGAAGAACTGCATCAGCCGACCCTGATTTGCCTGAATAAACTGGTTGAAGGCGCCGAGTCGATTATCATCCAGTCATTACAGGAAAAGTGGCTGCAAGCCAGGACCGACCCATTTCCCCAGGTTGTTTCGTTGTATTACCAAAAACCGGGGGGGCTGCCGGTATGGCCGGAGTTCAAGCAACAGTTGCTTAAGCAATTGGCGAATACAGTACGTTCGGATAAACACCCGCGCGTTGAACAGGCGTTATTGAAACGACACTGGCAAAGCTGGTTGGAGCCGGTGTTTGCCGAACATCAGGCATTAAACGATTGGTACGAATTAGTCGACCTGATCATCGCGCAGGCAATGGAAAGCTATCAGCGCGATTACCTGAATCATCCGCATCATTACGAAACCTTTCAGCTTGCGATGACCGAATTGCTGAATTTAATGGAAATCCCCGGATTAGCCCGTATTCTGGCCGGAACCCGGCAAGTCTTGACCTGGCCGATCAAACAGATCATGAAACTGGGACGCAAAAGACTGCATATTTCAGACAGCAGCTATGAAATAGCGTTGCTGAATCAAATAGCCGAACATACGCTGATTCAATTGGCGGACAGGCTGCTGGATAAAGCCGACCAAAGTCAACGGGGCCAATGGTGGAGACAAATCAACAGCGGCTTGCGCAGTCATCGACAGGACTTGTTGCAGGATTTCGAGCGGGCGGCAAAAAAATATCACCTGTTGTTTCAGCAGGATGTGGAAAGCGCCGCGCATCGCCTGCATTACAAATTGCAAGAACAGCCGCTGGTATTAAACAGCTTGCGGGCAACCCGAGCCACTGCCGATGCCGCGGTGATTGCGCTGACCTTGCAAATGGGCGGCATCGGCCTGCACGACCTGGTTATCGCCCCGGCGATGCTGACCCTGACGTCGTTAGTGGCTGAAAGCGCAGTCGGCGGCTATATGCATAAAGTGGAAGCCGAGTTAAAACAAAACCAATTCAATACCGTCAAACAGGTATTATTTGTCGAGAGCTTGAGAAATAAACTGTTGCAGTTGCCCGAACAATTATCGATGACCACTCATTTTAATATCTCCCCCGACCAGCTGCGCGCGGCAGAGTTACAACTGACAGAAAAACGCCATGGCTTACGATTACTCTAGTTTGGTTCAATCAGCAAAAGGCTGGGCCGAGCAGGCGCTGGCGGCCGGCTGGATTAATAACGATGCCGCGCAGCAGTTAAGCGATGCCGATATCAGATCGCCCGATACGTTATTCGACCGCGACGGCTCCAGGCCGTTGATCGTCGCATTCATGGGCGGCACCGGCGTGGGCAAAAGCTCCTTGCTCAATCGTCTTGCCGGCAAAGCCATCGCCCGTGCCGGCGTCGAGCGGCCCACATCCAGGGAAGTCACGCTCTTCCATCACCATAGCGTTGCGATAAAGCATTTGCCCGAACAGCTGCCGCTGGCGCAAATCAAAACCGCCGAGCATGACAACGAGTCAAGGAAACATGTGGTCTGGATCGATATGCCCGATTTCGACAGCACCGAGCAAAGCAACAAGCATCAAGTGCTGGAATGGCTGCCGCATATCGACGTGCTGATTTATGTGGTCAGCCCGGAACGCTATCGGGACGAAAAAGCCTGGCGCCTGCTGCTGATGGAAGGCGGCAAACACGCTTGGCTGTTTGTGCTGAACCAGTGGGATCGAGGCCAGACCGAGCAGTATGAAGACTTCAAGCAGCAGTTGCATAAAGCCGGTTTTGCCGAGCCCATCATCTTCAAGACCGTTTGCGCCGAAGGCCTGCAAGCCGACGAGTTTGCAGCCTTGGAATCGACTATCAGCGCCTTGGCGACCGAGCATATCATTGCGCAACTGGGGCAAAGAAGCGCTCAGATTAAAACAGACGCGTTAAAACAACACTTGCAAAACACCGGCCTCTTGCTGGGTTCCGCATCGGCTGTGCAGCAATTAACGCGGCTGTGGCAAGACCAATGGCAACGCTCAGCCCAAGTGTTGCAACAGGGTTTCGCATGGCCGATCCAGCAGTTGGCGCGCCACTATGCCGACCATGCGGCCGATTTGTTAAATAATCCGGCGGCGGCAAAATATGCAACCAGCGGCGCTAAATTCAACTTATGGGATGAGTGGGCCGAAGCCCGTTTCGACGATGCGCTGGATGAATTCGTTATCAATGCCGACCAGCTGGGCGTTCCGGTGACGCCGCTTAAAAAGCAGTTATCCGTGCTGCGCGAAAAAGCGCCTAAAATCGTCCAGGCGCAAAGCGAGCTGGCCGCCAGACAGGCCTTGGCGAATCCGGGCAATGTCTTGCATCGCGCCTTTTTAAAGTTTATGCGCTTGTGCGAAATCATCCTGCCGCTTACGGCGATTTTTTGGGTCGGCTATCAGGTTTTTATCGGCTATTACACCAGCAACATGACCGATGTCGATTATCTGGGCGTGAACTTTGCCGTACATAGCAGCCTGCTAATCGTTATTACCTGGCTGACGCCGTTTTTCGTACTGAAAAATTTAAAGCCGTCATTGGAAAAAAGCGCCTTAAGAGGACTCAATAAAGGCTTAATCTGCGCCATCGACATGATTCACGGCGAAGTGTTGCTGGCGATAGAAAATATCGCCCGGCAACATGCCGAGCAGGTCAAACAGCTGGACGGAATTATTGCGCTTTGCAGCGCCGTCGATGCTGATCGGCAATCGTCAATAGACGGCAACAGTCCCTTGGCTAGGATGCTGATTGATTAACGCGGCTGTTACATAACGCCAAGCAGAACAAAAATGAGGGGACGAGTGCATTATTCCTGCACCAGCTGAACAAAAAACCCGTGTTGTGGATTTATAGCGAATTCAAGACAATAAACACGGCCAGCCCAAGCGAAGTCAGACCCAAGCCGGCCATCGCCAGACGTGAGCCGTGCAGCTTGGTCCACAACAAAAGGCCGGACAGGGAAAGAAATGCCAATCCGCCGGCCAGGGTATCGGCCAGCAGTATCCAGGCCGCCCCCATGCCGACGCCTCTATGCAGCCGGGTGATGAATGCGAAGGCATTGGCATCCTGACGCTTCACTGAAACAGACGTATTGCCGACCCAGTATTCGGCATTAATAGATTGCTGCGGACTGTGGAAATCCACCCGCCATTGGCTGGGCTGCTGGAAATTTTGATCGGCCCAAGTCACGGTTTTTGCCGGTTCAACGGAAATTTTACTGGGTTGCCGGTCAATGCTTAACTGAACTTGCAACCATAAGGCCAGGGCTTTGGCGTCGGCCGGGAGCGGCTGGGGCAAGGCCATTTCGATGTGCGATTGTTCCATTTTCACTGCCGGAATCTTCATCACCATGCGGTGATTGAGCAAAATTCCGCTCACCCCGAACAACAGCCCCAATGCCGCGCCCCAAAGCCCGACCCAGGCATGGGTGCGGCGCAGCCATTTGAGCCATTGAATACGTTTCGATTTCCGGATCACTATCTCCGGATTGTGTATATGGGTCATTATGATGACTTCCGTTTGTTGTTAGTTCTACTTTGTCAGATTACGTATAAGCTGACAAAGTAGAACAAATAAAGGGCAATAATTAAAGTGCTGTCGCAAGTCCGGTAATTTGACCCGAGTCGGCATCGACCAATATCCGTTCAAAACCGAGAATGAAGGCCGATTCGCCGCAACCCGGCTTTTGAAAACCCACTCGATAAACAGTCTGTGCCGGCATGTAGTTGATGAAGCCGGGCTGCATGGAGCGCACATGCTCAGGCAACAGGGCTCGGGCGCGTTCGATGGCGGCGATCAAAATTCGACCTTGGCTGTGAGTTTTAGCGAAATCGGCGCGCCGACCCCCAGCAAGCCGTTACCTGCGGTGCTCCAGTAATTATTGTTGGTCGCATTGTCGAGCACCGCCTGAATCGTGGTCAGCTTGCCCGCAATGCGGGTCGCATAGCGCGCGCCTAACGACAGCACCGCATAGTCATCGACGAAAGCCTGATTTTCACTGTTGACCGGACGCTTGTCCACGTATTGCACCCCGCTGCTGAGCGCCAGTCCCGGCACGCTTTGCAGGCGATACTCGGCGAACAGGCCGGCGGTCCGCTCCGGCGTGTTATCGGGCACCTTGCCGAAGGTTGCCGCATTGGCCGCGTTCAGCTGCTTGGCATCCATGAACATGGCCGACCCGATCAGCGACAGTTGCGGGGTCACTTCGCCGGAGGCCGACAATTCCACGCCCCGGTACTGCGCCATGCCGTTCAGCACAAAGCGGTTGGCCGAGTCTACCGTGGTCGATGCGCGCTTGATGTCGAAATACGCCGCCTGCAGCAATATCCCTTTTCCAAGCTCCGCTTTCACGCCGGCTTCCTTCTGCTCCGACACAGCCGGGGCCAATATCTCGCCATTATTGGCGCGGTTGGCCGGCGCTTGCCCGCTTTCCTCAACCCCTTCGATGTAACTGCCGTAGATAGATACGTTGGTAAGAGGCTTATAAGTCAGCGCCAGCGACGGATTGATGGTGTCCGCCTTAAAACGCGAGGTAGCCCCGACGCTCTCATAGTTGCTGCCGCGCACTCCCAGCATGGCTTGCCATTTCTCGCCAAGCAAAACGCGGTCGGATAGATACACACCCAGGTCCGTTATTTTAGACGGATTTGAAGTGAATGGGACGGTCGGAGATCGTTGCGCGATGTCAACCGGGTTGTACAGGTTTTGCGCCACATCGAACGTGGATGAGGAGCGCGGGTCCTGGCCGCGCTCATTGCCGGTAATGCCCAGCGACACTTCATGCGTGATCCACTGGCCCGGAAAGCGGCCGAACACTTCGCCGCGAATATTCTCGTTATTCCACTCAGCTCCACGCTGGAAGAAAGTGCGCAGGGTGCCCTGGCCGGTGGCGAGATTATAGTTTTGGAATTGCGAGAAATTACGGTCGCGCAGGGTTTCCGCTTTACCGGCTTCGACTAACAGCGCCCAATCGTCATTGATCGCATAATCGGCCCGCAGCAGCAGATTAGTGGCTTCGGCGTCGTATTTCTGCCATTCGCCGGCGAGATTGCGGGTCGCGTCCGGCACGCCGGGCAAGGTGATAACGCCGTTGACTGCCGCAGGCACCTGAATCGCAGCTTGTTCGGAGACTTCTTTGCGGTAATGTTCAATATCGAATTTCAGGGAAAGTTTGTCGGTGGCCAGCCAGTCGAAAGCGCCCGAGGTCAAAGCACGGTAACCGGAAAAATTGTCGATGCCGATGTCCTCGCGGCCGCCGAGCAGGTTGACGCGCGCGCCGAATTGCTGCCGGTCGCCGAAGCGTCGGCCCGCATCAATGTGTCCATTTGTGCCGCCGTATTGGTTGGCCTGCACCGACACATTGGTAAGGGGATTCTTGCCGGCGCGTTTGGTGACCATGTTGACGATACCGGAGGGCGGCACGAAGCCATAGTAAAGCGACGAAGCGCCTTTGAGCACTTCGACGCGTTCCTTGTTCTCCAGCGGAATGTCGATCAGGTTGATGACCGGCAATGATCCGTTCAGCCGGTAATTGCTGCGATTTTCCACCAGAATGCCGCGAATCGAAATATTATCGTAAGTCGAACCGTTCAATTGCGCGCGGGTAACGCCCGCCGTATTACGCAGGGCGCCGAACAGGGTGCTCGCCGCTTGTGCATCGAGCACCTCCCGGGTGACCACGTTGCTGGTCTGCGGAACGTCGAGCGGCGCCATGTCGCGGAAGGTGCCGACCTGAACGACATTGGACTTGAAGCTCTTGTTCTGCCCGGCTGTCACATTCACGGTGGAAAGCTGCGTGGCCGGTTCGGTCTGATCCGGGGTCTGGGCGTTTGCCTGGGGAAGCAAAAACGCCAGCGTAAGCCCGCTTGCCAAGGTGGGGAAATTAAATTGCATGGAGGGTACCTCTTTAGGTTGATGTGTATGAAAAATAAGGAACGAGCATGAAATAAAGTGGAAAACGGTGTGCGGGAGGAGTGCAAGCTTTGCTTGCGCATGCAGGCGAAGCCTGCACTCCGACTATCGGCAACTTGCCTAAGTTATTCCATGCTCATTCCTAAGGTGTGTACAAAGAACGCAGTCGGTTATGGAGCGCGGCTAGGGAAGTTTCCCAGATCGAGTGGCAAATCCGGGCGGAACTCCCCCCGTTCGGCGGACTTCCTCATGATTTTGGCCGCAAGCCGATCAACGGATCGTAGTGTGGGCGAGGAAAGCGGCGATGCGCCCCGGTCTTGCAGCAGCCATAACGAAATATTGCAGTCGGGTAGCGGCGACGGAAACCGATGGCGGGTCGTTTTGGGCGGGTATAAGTCTCCGCTCCGGGCGCGGCGTACGATTTCATCGGGCGTGACGACATAGCCCTGCCGCGTGGCGCTGACCTCGACCTGATCGTAGTCGAGGAGCAGGCACGGAACATGGTTCAGCTTGAGCCGCCGCGCCGCCTCGAAGCGGTGATGGCCGTCCATGACGGCCAAACTGTTGCGTTCGAGCGTAATCGGAACGCGCCAGAGCTGCTCGCGCATGATCGTATCGGCCAAGGCTTCCGCATGTTCGGGATGGTGGCGCTCGTTCGGGCGAATAAGGTCTATGCGCACAAAGTGGATGGGGAGAGAACAGAGCATGGTCAGGTCCTTTCTATACAGTTGTCCAGGTACACCCGGTCGGGATGGGGGTGACTCAAGAAGTCATGATGGGAAATATGCCAGCCGTAAGCGCCGGCCAGCAAGAAAGCGACACAGTCGCCCGCGCGCAGGTCATCGACGTGGGCGTCGCGCGCCAGGACGTCCTTGGGCGTGCAGAGTTCGCCGCACAGCGTGATTTGGGCGTGGTGTACGCCTGGACGCGAAAACGGGTAAGGCCAAGCGTCGCGCGGCAGGATCACGAACGGATGATTGTGTTGCCAAGACACCGGTAACCGGAAATGGTGCGATCCGCCGCGCAAAATAGCGAAATGCTTGCCGTGGTTACTCTTCACATCGGTGACATCGGCCAGGTAATAACCGCAGTCGGCGGTCAGAAAGCGGCCGCATTCGAAGATAATCCCGAAGCGGGGCTGACGCGCGGCGATCAGCGCCGACAGTCCGGCGCAGAAACCTTCCCAACCGAATTGCGCCTGCGGCTCGGCATAATTCACGCCGATGCCGCCGCCGACATTAAGCCAGTCGAACGTCAGCTTATAGCGGCGCTGCCAGGCTTCCGCCAAATCGAAGTAGTGTTCGAGCAGGGCAAGATGGGTCAGTGCGTCCAGATTGTTGGAGATGGCATGGATATGCAGACCTTTCAGGCGTACGCCCGGCAGGGTTAGCGCCAGCTCGATCAGCGCCGGTATCCGCGCTTCTTCGATGCCGAATTGACTGGCCTGTCCGCCCATGCGCAATGTGGCTTGCTGCGGCACATGCGCCGGATTGACCCGCAGCAGGATGTCCGCCACTTGGTTGCGGCGGCGTGCGATCCAATCGAGACGCCGCAACTGGTGTTCGCTTTCCACGTGGATCAGCATGACCTTTTGTTCAAGTGCGCCTCCCAGTTCGGCATCGGTCTTGCCGGGACCGCCGAACACAATCGGCACGGCGCTGTCGACGGCGCGCACGCGCTGGATTTCACCCAGCGAAGCCACTTCAAAGCCGTCGCTGCGCTGTAACAGCGACTCCAGGATCGGCGCGTCGCTGTTGGCCTTGATGGCGTAGAACAGCTTGCATTGCGAAGGCAGGCTACGGCGCAGCGTATCGACGCGCCGGCGCAAATGCGCCAGATCGTACAGATAGGCGCACACCGGCTCCGTTTGGCCTTCCAGGTAATTGTGTAAGTGTTGGAGGTTCATTGCTCGATGTCCTTTAGTTGATGTTGAGTCAGATGGGCGGCCATGGCGCGGCGGGCGATGCCTCGATCGTCGCCCAGGATGAACATGCGGACTTGGTTCCTGCGCCAGGCTTGAAAATCCTCCGGCGCGCGCGGCAGGGCGCAGAAGGTTTTGCCGTGCTGTAAAGCTGCCGCGTGTATGCGCGATACCGCCGCGCAGACGTCCGGGTGGCGGGTCTGCCAAGGCAGTCCGAGCGACTGCGAGAGGTCGGCCGCGCCTTCCAGCAGTACGTCGATCCCGTCCACCCCGGCGATGGCGTCGGCTTGTTCGACGCCTTCACGGTCTTCGATCATTGCCACTACCAGGGTGTGCTCGCGCTCAGTTGCCATGGCAGCGGCCAAGTCGTCGCGGCCGTAGCCGTTGCGCCAGGTGGCGTTCAAACTACGGTCGCCGCGCGGGGAAAAATGACAAAGCCGCACCGCATTCCCGGCAGCCCGTACCGAGCGGATGTGTGGAAACACGATGCCTTCGGCTCCGGCATCCAGCGCCTGCAACGCTTGATGCGGAGCCGCCACCCGAACCAGCGCGGCTATGCCGCCGGCGCGCGCCGCCAATAACATGGCGGCAAGCTGTTCGGGGCCAATCAGCGTGTGTTCCAGGTCGATCACCGCGAAGTCGTAACCGGCCGCGGCGATCAGTTCGACGGAGAGTGCCGCCGGCGTCGAGCAAAACAGCCCGTATAGCGGATCGTTCAGTTGCAAGCGGGCTTTCAGGCGCATGGCGGCTTGCCCTGTTGCGCTAACGGGTTAGGCGCAAGCCGCGTGCGCAAACGGATTTCCTGCCGGAATCGGCGGCTGGCGAGCAGTTCAATCGAGACCTGATCGGCAAAGCAGTCGAACAATGCGTAACGCGCCGCCTGCTGTGGATGACGCTGTTGATGCGCATTCAGCACCTCGCGGGTTATCTGCCAGAACCGCGCCTCGGCCATATCGTAGAAACGCTGGAACAGCCAGGCCAGTTCGGCCAGATTGACGAAGAACAGCGCATCGAAAGTAAAATCGCGCAGTTCGTCGGCGTCGTCGGTTTCCAGAAAAGAGTTCGGATTGACGCGGGCATGCGCGGCGGGCGGCGCTGTCAGCACCGGCGCGGGACCGGACAGCAGCGCCTTGCTGAAGCGCACGCCGTCGTGAAAGTCCTTGAGCGCCACGCGCGCCGGCAGCCCGTCTTCGTGCAGCAGGATCATGTTTTGCGCATGCGATTCCAGCGCGGTGCCGTGTTCCCACAACAGATGCAGCACCGGCAGCCAGGCGCGCTCGATCAGCCGCTTCAGCCACGCTTCGGAGCCGTAGTGTTTTACCCACGGGTCGACAAAGGGTCGTCCATCGGCGTCCACATGCATCAAGGCCGTTATCGGAACCGCGGCTTCACCCGGCTGTAAATGGTTATGCACGCTTTCGCGCCAGATGCAGGCCAATGCCCCGTACTGTCCGTGCGCCGGAGCCTTAGAGCTGAAACTTACGCCGGCCACTTCGCGCAACAGCACCGGCCGCGCCATCGGTTCAGCCCAGTCGGTGCGCTCCACCAGCGCCAGCAGCCAGTCGCTGATGACGGGCGCATTTTGCACGGTGTGGGGCGCCAGCACGCGCGACGTGGAGGTATTGACAAGGTTCATCGCCAGCTTGAGCGACAGGCGGCTGGGGTTGCTCCGGTTGCTCAGGGTGCGGATCGATTGTTGCGGCAGGTAATGATCCGTCAGCGGCCCGATCGGCAGTAATTCGCCGCGCGCCATCGCCGGGTGGTAGCCGGGCAGGATCACTTCGTCCCATTGCCAGGGATGAACCGGCAGCGGCAGGTAGTCTTCGGGCCTTAAGCCGCGGCGGGTCAGCTCATCGGAAAAACGCTGCCCGTCCGTTTCGCCGAGCAACGGCAGGCCCGGCGTGGCGCTGACGGCCCAACGGCTGCAATCGCGGCGCACCGCCAACAGCAACGGCGTCACAGTCGGCGCGAACTCCGGCGCATAGGCGCGGTTGTCGGACAAGGTGAAGCCGAGGCGCGATTTGTAGCTCGGGTGGTACGGGTGGCTATCGGTCAGCCGGGCCTCAACCGTATCGTAATCGGCGCCGCGCAATACCTGATAGCCGCGCGCATGCAGGGTTTGGGCATCGTTGATCTGGGTCGCCGTTAGTTCCGCCGCAAACCGGCCGAGCAGGCTTGCGTCGGCGGCCAGCCATGGCGAGATTTCCGCCAGGAACAGCGCGGGATCGGCTGCGGCTTCGCTAACGCCGTCGGCATTGCGCAGCAGCGGCTCAGTGATGCGTATGCGACCGAAACTGAAGGTATGTTGCGCTTGGCACCGGTAGCTGACCGGTGTATGGTCGGCACTGAGGCCGGGCACAATCAGCGTTTCGCCCTGCCACTCGTAGCGCGGTAACGCATCTTCGAACAGCAAGGCTTCCAGCAGTTGGCGCAGCACGCGACGGCTGGCCTGCCGGTAAAAGGGATTGTCGAGCAGGTTTTGATAATCGTAGGGGTGCATGGAGTTACCTTTGAGATAGCATGGGGTTGGGGATTTCGACCCAGACCGGACGTTCGCCGTGTTGATGGAAACTGCTGAGCATGTTGGCTTTTGCCGGCAGCGTAGCTTGGTTGAGTAATGTCTGTGCCAACGGGTCGCCGGTCGCATTAAGGCTATCCGCGGTGTCCCGCCACAGCGCGGCCTCCGTGGTCAGTCCGGCGCGCGCCAGACAGGCAATGGCATGGCCTATGTGATTGACCAGCACGTAATACTGGAAGCGATGCCACGCCTGTTCTTCTTCATACAGCGCAGGGCTGTCGGACTTTAGCCGGTCGAGGAACGGAAAACGCGCACGGCTGATGCTGGCGCCTTCCATATCCCGCGCATAGCCGCGCACCGGCCAGCCGCCCAGGAAAGCCACCATGGTGTTTTGCAGATGGGCTTCCAGGCTGATGCCGTAATCGGAAAACAGCCTCAGCAACGGCAGCAGCGTGACGTCGAGGTAGCGGGCCCACCATGTCCGAACCAGCGCCTCGTCGGGCGCTTGTATCCCGGCTGCTTGCCGAAGCAGAGCCAGCAATGGGATTTCCCCGTCAGCCGGTTCCTCCAGCACCGACGCAAGCACCTGAACGTGTTCGGCTTCCTCAAGCGGCATCGCTTGCCGGTACACCACCGCGCAAGCGGCGCGCAGCGTGTCGTTCGACAGCTTCAAGGTCTGGCTTCCCAATTCCGGAAGAATGCGGAACACGGATTGTTCGAGTACCTGCCGCGGCAGGAAGGATAGCGCGAGGCTGGCGTCCAGCGCCCGTTCGACCTGTTCGGGCGGGTTGTTGCGGATGAAATTGGTGATGCGGATATCGAGCGATAGCTTGAGGAACAGGCTTTGGCCGGGTAGCCACACCGTGCGAACCGAAGAGGTGGGCCAAGCCACTTCTCCCAACGGACCCAACGAGATCAGCGAACGGCTTTTTACCAGTGCATCGATTCCAGGCAGGCCCAGTAAATAATTGGCTTGCCAGGGATGACACGGCAACAGCCGATAATCGCCATCGGCCAACAAGTTTTCGGCGAAGCGGGCCGCCTCCGGATCGATCGGCAAGCAGTCTCCGTCCAGGACGCGCTCGTCGAGCAGGCCGGAGGCTACGACGAAGTAATGCAGGCGGAACGAGGCTCCCAGCTCGGGCGCGTAGCGCTGCATGTCTTTCTCGCTAAAGCCTTCCGAGGCTTTGGAGGTCACATGGAAAATGTGGCCGAAGCGCAAGCCTTGCTCGGCTGCCAGAAAAGACGAGCGCAGCCCATCAGGCTTATATCGGTGGAAGCGATGCACCTTATCTATGCTGTTGTACATCAGTGTCTTCAGGCGGTCGCGACAGTGATCCGCGGCATCGGCAGGATGATTGCCGGTCGCAGCGAGCGTGTCCACGATCAGGTCGACCAGGGGCTTTACGTCGTCGGTTAGGGGACTCCAGTCGCCGTTCCGTCCGATCCAGGCGAAAGGCGATACGCGGTGGTAACCGATCGGCGAGAAATAGCTTAGCGCCCCGACCAGCTGATACCCGGTTTGGGCAAACGACACCCGATAAGGCATCAGCCCGGCGGCTCGCCAGGCTTCAATCGGCGCATGCAATTCGACCGGTCCCGGTTCGGCAGGCGCAAGGCGGGGGTCGAAACAAGCGGTTTCCCGGCAATATGTATTGAGGTACTGTTCCACCAGACGCCGCTCTATTGCGGCAAGTTGCAGTAGGTGAGGTGACATTTGGATTTTTCCTTTAATTTTGTTTACAGGGAGTTAAAGCGGCATGTCGGCCGCTATGAACCAGCAGTCCGGCGGTCAGGAACAACGCCGCCACCGGCCAAACGAGGTTGACGTGGTCGAGGCGCGGCATCAGAACCATGATCAGCAGCGGGCCCAGCAGCTGGCCGACGACCATGAAGCTCCTGCTTAAGCCCGTCACATGCCCATAGGCCGCGGCAGGCAGTTGACGGCTACAGGCCAGCAGCATCGACTGCGCCAGCGCTGCATAACACGCGCCCTGAACCATACGCAGCAGGGCGACGAGCCAGATTTGGTCGACTACAGTCAACAATCCGATCGACAATGCGCAGCTGACGGCGGCCAGCGTAAAATGGCGTCGCGGTTCGCCGCGGTCGTTGAGGCGGCCCCACAGCGGACCAGCCAGCAGGGTGGCGAGCCAGCCCAGCGAATGCAACAGCCCGATCTTGCCTGCGGTGGCGTCGGCAGCGGGGAAACGCGTCGTCACGTAGAGCGCAAAGACGTTGACCAGCGCGAACGCGGCGGCCTGAATCAAGCAACCGGCGAGCATCCACTTGCGCAAATCGGCGTCGGCGAGCACGGTGCGCAAACCGGCGAACTGCGGAACATCGGGAACGGGCTCCGTTTTTGGCGGTTCGCTGAGCCCGCTCCACAGCAGCCCGCCTGCGATGCCGGTCAGCAGCGCGCTTGCCGTCAGCAGCGGCTTGAGCGACCAATAGTCCAGCATGATGCCGCCGAGAACCGGCCCCGCCAGCGCGCCGCAGGCGATTGCGCTTTCCTGCAAGCCCAGCGAGCGCCCGCGCGATGCGTCGTCGCTGACGTAACCGATGAAAGCGGTCAGCACCACGCCGATGGTGCTGATGCCTTGTAGCAGGCGGCCCAACATGAAACCGTAAACATTCGGGCTCAAGGCCATCAGCAGCATGCCGGTAATGAACACGGTCAGCGATACCAACAGTATGCGGCGATAACCGAAACGGTCGCACCATTGACCGGCGTAGGGGGCCGAGCACAGCACGCCCAAGGCCGGCGCGGCCAAGGCAAGACTGCTCCAACGCGCCGCGCCGACGGTGTCCGCCTCCGTCAGCGTCGCCACGTACAGCGGCATGATCGGCACCAGCACCATCATGCCGAGCGTGGTCACGGCCTGACAGCTCAGCAGCAGCGCAAGGTTGCGGGAACCCGACAGTCCGGCATTCATACAGTGCGCTCCACGGCTAACAAGGGATTGATCAATCGCCCCATCGCGCTGGGCATGCCGGTGCCTAAGCTCGGGCGGCCGAGCAGCGGTGCGAGCACCTGCTTGAATGGCCAAGTCGCTTCGTCTAGCAGCAGAGTCCTGGTTTGAGCGGCGATTTCATCCGGCAGCGGCACGCATGCCAGGCAGGCTTCCAGCGCCGTGCGGACTAGATGCCAGCCATGCGCTTCTTCCCGGCCGTAACGCTCGGCCAGCGCGGCGAGAATGGCGTACAGGTTGACTTCGATGGCCAAGGTTTGCAGATAGGCCAGCAGGTCGCCCGGACTGTCCGGTTCCAGCGTATTGGTCGTGCTGCGGTCGATGACGTAATCCGGCACCGCCACGCCTTGGGCCTGCATCAGCGGTCGGCAGATGCGCAAGGTGTCGTGGTCGCGCAGCACCAGCGCGGCGATACGCTTCCCCTGGAAAGCCAACAGCACGTTTTGTCCGTGCAGCTCCGGCATCACGCCTTGTGCGAAGCAGCGCAGGCCCAACTCCAGCAAAGCGCGGGCGATGTCGGCGAACAGCATCCAAGCCTCTTGTTCATGCGCCGCGCAGCCCGGCAGATGATCGAACGCAGGCAGTGCGCCGTCAGCGCTTGTTACCGGCAACGCCGCCATCGGGACCAGCCGGGTTCCCGGTAGCGCCGGGTATCTGCGGATCAGGCAGGCCAGTTCGCCGGGATCGGCTTCGAGTGCGTCATGCTGCCGCAGCGCCCACCATTGATTCTCGTCGCACAGCAGCAGGTTCGATGCCAGCCATGCGTCCTTCCGGCGCAGGCTTTCCAGACAGGCTCCGGCGAGTACGGCATTGTGCAGGTAGCGCGGCGGCAGGGTGCGTACAGCGCCCAGCGCGTTGATGGAGAGCGACACTTTAAGGTGCATGCCGGAAGCTCCGGCGATAGCAAGCGAGCGTATCGAAGCGGTCGGGATCGCCGATCCCGGCCCCGGTCCCAAGTCGATATGCGCCGTCGTTGCCGACAGCTCGGCCCAATCAAACCGCGCCCATTGCCACGGGTGGACCGGCAACCACAGCCAGGCATCGCCATCGGCGCCGTGAGCGCGGGCAGTTGCGCTCAGCGTATCCCGCTCGATACGGTCGAGCAGGAGTTCTGCAAGGGGCTGGCCGGTCATGGCGCTGCCCCGTAGGTTGTCCCGCAATAACGCCACCCAGTGCAGCGGGACTGATGTCATGGTTCCGGGCGAATAGGCTGTGCCGTCGCTTCCGTCCCAGTCCTTGGCGCGGGCCAGCGGATGGAACGGCCGATCTTTCAGGCAGCTTAGCGCTTCCCAGGACAGCAGATCGTCCGGGGCCGCTGTAAGCTTGGCGACGATGCTGTGTTCATGCGCTGCCGAGAACGCGGCCTGGACGTAGGCAAGCCGGAAAAACCGGGCAAAGCGGCCGCTCCGGTCGAGCCACCAATCGGCCGATTGCAATGCCTCGACGGTTTGGACGGCATTCAAGTCTGTTGTGTGCGTAGCGCCATGCAAGACGACGGGCCGGTCCGAAACCCGGAATGGGCGCAAACCTCCGGCCCTGCGGCCTTGCCAGCGCAGCGAGCGCAATTCGTCGAGCGCGACTTTCAGCACCGTTTCGCCATCGGCAGCCGAATCGAACACACAGTGTTTGCGAAAACCGTAGAGATCTTCCAGCCAGAGCGCGTCGAACAGGTCTTGAGTTAAGCGCTGTGCATACGGATGAGGTGTGTTGGACTCCATACGCTTCAACCGTATAGCGGCAGTTGCGTGCCGATTCCGCGCGTTCGCGCCAGATGATAGAAATGCCGTGCGCAGACGATGTCGTCGAGCGCCATGCCCATCGGGTTGAGCAGAATGATTTCCTGATCGTTTTCCCGCCCCGGCTTGTCGCCGACGACGATTTCACCCAATTCGGCATGCAGGCGCTCGCGGCTGAAACGTCCTTCCAGCACCAGTTGGTTGATGATTTTTTTCTCGCGGTTGGATTGCTCCCAATCGTCAACCACCACCTTGTCGGCTAGTTCGTAAACTTCCTTATGCACGTCCATGATCGATACATTACTGACGAAAGCGCCGGGTTTGAGCCAGTCGTAGGGCAAGTAAGGCGCATCGGCTACCGTGCAGGTCACGATCACATCGGCGGCGCGCACTGCGGCTTCCGCCGAGCCGGACTTAAGGAAGGCGATGCTCGGGAAACGCCCGGCCAGTGCGGCGATGAAGACGTCGGCGGCAGCGGACGACAAGTCGAACAGATGCAAACGTTCGATCGACGGGAACTGCTCCAGCAATGTTTGCATCTGCATCCGCGCAATCGGGCCGCAACCGATGCCGGCGACGTCGGTGAACCCGCCGCGCGCCAGATGACGCGCGGCCACGGCGGTGATGGCGGCGGTGCGCATGCCGCTGATCAGTCCGCCTTCCATAATTGCAATCGGATAGTTGGTTTGGGCATCGTTCAGCACCACGACCGCGCTGGCGCGCTCCAAGCCGAACCGGGCCGGATTGTGCTGACGGCTGCCGATCCATTTGAGTCCGGCGATTGCCTGATCTCCTCCAAGGTAACAAGGCATCGCGATAATGCGGTCGGCGATATGGTCTGCGCTCGGCCAGCGCAGGTAAGGTTTGAGCGGCTGCACATAATCGCGGCGCACATGCGCCGTAAGCCCGTCGATGATTGCGTCGACATAGGGCTGTGAGTGGCCGCCGCCCAATTCGATCAAGTCGTTGCGGCTGAGATAAAGTAAATCCGGTGAGTTGGTTGGTGTAGTCATGCTATTTGTCCAAGTAAGTGTGATGTGCGGTCCAGATGCCGATCTTTCATGCGCGACAGCCATTCGTCGTCATAGACGGAATCCAGGTAGCGCTCGCCCCGGTCGGGCAGGACGGTCAGGATGCGGGCGCCGCGCGGCGCTTGCGAGGAGAGACGCTGTATGGCCGAGATAACCGAACCGGACGAGCCCCCGGCGAAAATGCCTTCGTGCTTGACCAGTTCCCGGCAAGCGAGGGCCGATTCATAGTCGTCGATATGAATAGCCTGATCGATCTCACCGCGCTGCAACAGCTCCGGTACGCGGCTGGCGCCGATTCCGGGCAGCTCGCGCGGATACGGCGCTGTGCCGAACAGCACCGAACCGACGGCATCCACCGCCACAACCTTCAGGTCCGGCCACGCCTCCCGCAGCCGCCGGGAGATGCCATGCACGGTGCCGGATGTACTGACGCCCAGCACCAGGTAATCCACCGGCCGGTCCAGAGACTTCAGGATCTCTTCTCCTTCCCCGTGGTAGTGGCTTTGCCAGTTACGTTCGTTGGCATACTGGTTGATCCATACCGCATCCGCCTGCTTGCGCAACAGGTATTTGACGCGCTCGATACGGGTTTCCAGATAGCCGTTTTGGCTGTCTTTCTCGGTCACCAGTTCGATATTGCCGCCGTAGCATTGAATGATCTTTAAATTGATCGGCGAGATTTTCGGATCGACCACCGCCGTAAAATGCAAGCCGTGAATGCGGCAAGCCATAGCCAAGGCAATGGCGAGGTTGCCCGACGAGCTTTCGACGATATGCGAATCCGGCTGAATAGTGCCTTCGGCCAGACCGCGTTCGATAATGTAGCGCGCCGGCCTGTCCTTGACGCTGCCGCCGGGATTGAGCATTTCCAGCTTGGCGAGAACCTCGCATGGCGAATTGCGGAACAAACGAGACAGGCGGACGATAGGCGTTTCCCCGATGCCGTTAAGAATACTGTGCAGGATCATTGGCCCCCCTCGCTGCGCAATGTATTGAGGCCGGGCGCGCCGATGTAGAAATGGGGGCTGCCGAGACGGCGTAGATTGCGGGCAGCCGCCGCTTCCGGTTGCTTACGGAAAAAGTCAGCCTCCTCGGACGGCAAGCGCCGCGTTAATGCGCGATAATCTCGTGCGCTAATAGCGTCCGGAATATCATTAACGGCGGCTTCGCCAGGGAGTTGCTCCGCCGTTTCTTTATGACAGGTTGATTCTTGCATTGCGGTAAAAGTACCTGCGCTTTTCGCTTTCACGGCAGAACGCGGCCGCGGAGTAATCTCCGCAGCTTTGGAATAGGGTGCGTCCGGTAATGTAGCGGTGGTTAGCGGCAGTGCTTGATTTTGGTAATAGCGCATAAACATTTTCCTCGTTGAGGTTGTCTTGTTTCTGGCTGGCTATTCACACCCAAGTGATGGCTGGCTAAATGAAGGGCGGCTTATACATTGCTGCGTAAGCCTGATTTACAGGTTTTATTTCCGCTTTAAGGCGATTAAGTTAAAACAAAATCCGGATGGATTCGGGTAAGCCCAAGTAATACGGCTAATTAATATAGGGTATCCGTTTGCTGAAAATGCCCGGTCTGCCCTGGTTTGCTCAACATCTTGTTCGCTTCATCCTGATGCGTATTCTTCAAGTTCCATGATACGGATGAGGATTTTCAGTATTTCGTCTTTGTTCATGAGATTTTCCTTATGCGTGGCTGTGCGGGGCGCATTATGCCGTAACCGGGTAATTTCGGAGGCGGCGCACGCTGAACAAAGACAGCAAAACAATCGGGACCGCTAAGCCGAGCAGGTCGGCGAACAGGCGCAAGTTTGTTTCAGCGCGTGCCCGTTCAACATAACTAAAGTGTGGAAAACGCTGATAATCGGCGAATGTGAGCGGCGTATTTTCAAGCACTTTCGGCAGAAAGAAGCCTTGCCAGACACGGTGAAACGCATCGACTTGCCGGGACAAATGCCGATAGCGGCTGTTATCGGTGCCGGCGACGGCATTTAGCGCTTCCTGCATCAGAATCGCCGGCGATAACAAGCGCAGCGTATCGACGCTGCGCTGTTGCTGCGCCAGTTGCCGATCGTACCCTGCCATGATTTGGGTAATCCGTTCGGACGCCGCTTGTTGCACCAAGACCCGTTTCCGCGTGGCTGCCGCGTCATCGCTTTTTACAAGCGGCTTCGCGGTCATTTCGGGATGCTCTTGCTCAAAACGCGCAACGCTTGCGTCAGCTTCTTTGTTGGCATCCGTTTGGGCGGCGCGGATCAATCCTACCATGGCTGCGCGCGATGGAACCGGATACGCGACGTTAACAGCGATGCTGATGAAGGTCGGCAATACCAACAAGATCACAATCCACAAGCCTGTCAACATCATCGCGTTTTGTGCGGATGACTTGGCTAACACATTGACTGCGGTTGCCAGTGCAAACCAAAACAGGATGTAAGTTAACAGCAGCGCTATCCACCAGCCCAGCGCTAGCAGACTATCCATCGCGGACAAATCGGTGTCGATGACTATCAAGCCCATTATGGTGATGCCTGCCGTCAGCGAAAAGACGAGAACCGCGCGAAAGCCGAGTTTACCGGCAATCAATAGCCAAAGCGGCACAGGGTTTGTCATTGCGATAGCCAGCGTGCCTTGCTCGTGCTCGGCAGAGAGCAGGTTGTACGAGAGCGCAATAATCAACAACGGCAATAAAAACACGACCACAAAGGCGAGATCGAAATTACCGATCAGCAAATTGCCGGGATTTTCGATTTCTTCGTTCAAGGCGAACGCTTCTTTATTATCGGCGGATACCTTGACGTAGGGGGGATTCAGGTCGCTTTGGCCGATTGCCGTGGCGGCGAGTGGCGTTGGCGGCGAAATGGCATAAGTTGCCGCATGACGATTGCCCACCCAGTAGGCATTGGCGGGATTTTCGTAAGCTTTGCCCGGTTTAAGGCTGCCCGCGTCAATCCCGGCTAATTTATCTTTCAGTTCGTGCAGGCGCACCGACTCTTCCGTTTGCGCGGCATGTACGGCTTGCTGCTGTTTGTTCATCCATGACTGGCCGTTGATAAACGCGTAACCGACGGCTGCAAACAGAATCAAGGCAACCATAAAATCCAGGCGATCGGCTCGGAACAGTGAACGCTCAAAGTTGAATATCTCTTTCAAATACAGTGTTGTGTGCATAATTGCCATTCCTTATAACGGCCGTAAGCGCCGCGTGGACGTTACCGCAAAAGCGACTGTCGCCAACATCCAAACCAACAAAATCCCCAGATTCAAACCCTGCCGGGCGATAGCGGTTCCCGCATCCGGTATTTTGTGTTCCAGCGCCGGAATCTTTTCCCACAGCTGTCGGTTGGACACATAACGGTCGTCGCCGTTTTTGTGGTGCAGAATCAAATCTTCGCTCATCGCAGTTTGAATTTGTCGCCGGTACAGTTCGGCGGCTGTAGCAAATTGGTTTTGATGAAAACTATCGGTACCGGCCAGGCCCATGGAGAACGGTCTGAGTGCGGCCAGCGGAAACGCAAACCCCGCCATAGCGCGGAGGCGTTCCTGGCGAGCATAGATATTCCAGAGTGCGCCGTAGTGTTCATCGTAAATGCGGTAGCCGCTCTCATCGTCTTTGCGCAAAGTCAGGCCCCGGAAACTGACCGGTAAATCCTCAATACGGGTGACGTTGTACTGTTTCAGCACTTCATCACGGAAAGCGACAAAAGCGGGATGCGTTTCATCATGTCCGAAAGTCGCTTTGCGGGCTTCGTTGATACCGTTCTGGAATTCCACTTTGCTTGGCGTTGGGCAGAATAGTCGGGCTAAATCGGTCATGACCCGCGGCGCGATAAAACCGTTCACCACCCAAAACGCGAGCAGTACGATCAGCGCTTTGCGCGATGACGGCAAAGCCGCCGATACAGCCAATGCCAATGCAATAAAGCCAATCAGGTAGATGGCATAGCCCACGACCAGCCAAACGCTACGCACGAATAAATCGCTGATGCCTGCCTGTTGATTGTCGGCGAAACCCAGCGCGATGAAGCCGAGCAGCGCAGCCGGTAACAGGAGTGTCCCGACGGCCGCTATAATCGCCAGGCCTTTGCCGACCAATAATTGCGAAGGCTTTACGCCAATGCTCAGCAATTGTCGCAAGGTGCCGCGTTCGCGTTCGCCGGTGAATGCCGAAAATGCGAGCAGCACAATGACCAGCGGCACGAGTATTTGCAATACAAACGCCATGGTCAGCTCGCCGAAGCGTTGCAACGAGGTTGCGTCGCGTGCCGGGCGGAAATTGAATTCGTTTTGTTTGTGCGCTTCCATCCACACCGTGGAACCGACAAATTGATCGATGCCCGGATCAACGAAAGCCAACGGGCTCACCGGCTTGAAAGCGTATTGCCCGAAATGCGCCGCTTGATGGGGGTTTTTATCGCCCTGATCCAGCCATTGCTGGTAAGCCACGGCGCGGGCTGCGGCGTGCTCGCTGTCAACACGCTGCATGTGCTGCCGGCCCAAAAACAGCGCAATTAACATCAGTACCAGCATGATGCCGCCAGTCCACCAGAACCGCGCATCGCGCAGCAGTCCAAGCAGTTCTTTACGCGCCACGGTACCGATAACGGTTGCGGAGGCGTTCATCCGGCCTCCTGTCTTCCGGCAATATCAAGATAAAGCCGTTCGAGATCGGCATGGCCGAGATCGTCGGTCGTCATCGTCGAGACCAGTACCCCACGCTGCATGATGCCGACGCGTGTGCCAACCTGCTTGGCCAGGAACAGGTCATGGGTGGCCATCAGAATTGCCACGCCTTCAGCTTTGAGCCGGTCCAGCAGTCTGGAGAATTCGTTCGCTGCTTGCGGGTCGAGACCGGAAGTCGGCTCGTCGAGCAGCAGGGCTTTCGCGTTTTTCGCCATCGCAATCGCAATGCCGACTTTTTGCCGCATGCCTTTCGAATAGCCGGAAACGCGTTTGAACGCCGCCTCTTTCGCCAGTCCGGTTTGAGCGAGCAACTCAAGCAATTCATGCTCGGGCCGCTTATGCCCCAGCGCCAGCGTGGTGAAATAACTGAGATTCTCAAGACCGGAAAGGCTGGGGTAGAGCATCACCGTTTCAGGAATATAGGCGATGTGACGCTTCACTTCGAGCGGTTCTTCACTGACGTCGATACCGTTTACCAGCGCTCGGCCGCCGGTCGGCGTCACGAAATTCAGGAACAAGTTAATCGTTGTGGTTTTTCCGGCGCCGTTCGCGCCCAACAAACAGAAAATTTCGCCGCTGCCGACTGTCAGGTTCAGTTTGTTCAGGGCAATGACGCCGTTATAGGCTTTAGTTAGATCGGTTGCTTGCAGCATTTTGACTCTCTGTTTTAGTTACTGATGTTTTTTCGTGTCTTTCGGGGACTACGCTTTTCTATCATGTGCGCGCGTAACATCAATTAAAGTTAAAACGCACGCTGCCGTAAACGCTAAGCGGGTCGCCGGGCAGAGCGCCGACAAATGTCGGGTTGGTATAGTAATTCTCATCGGTGAGATTTTTTATATTAACAGCGGCTTCCCAGCGCGGCCGGCGATAGGCAATCGCAGCATCCAGTGTCGTGTAGGACGGGACCTTGAGCAGATTCAGGTTATCCGCATATGCCTTGCCTTTATGAGTAAGGCCCAAGCCGAAGGTCAGGCCTTTGGCAAAGCCTTGCTGAATTTCATAACTGTTCCAGATGTTGAATGTTTCTTTACTGACACCGGTAGGGACAGTGCCGTAGATACTGCGGTCAATGACGCCCAACGCCGTATTGCTCGCTACCGCGCGCGATTGGGTTTCAGGATCCATCCATACGGCGTTACCGGTGATATTCCAGCCGCTGAGCGGATGTATTCCAAGATCCATTTCCACGCCTTGAGACTGATCTTTGCCGTCCTGAGTCGCCAAGCCGCCACTGCCGGGTAAGGTGACGAAATAGTCGCTACGCTGGGTATCGAATAGCGCTACATTCAAATCGATCTTGCCATCCAGCAGGGTGGTTTTAGCGCCGACTTCTACTTGCGAGGAGGTTTCAGGCGCTGTCGAGTAGGCCTTGCTTTCGGTGCCTAAATTGATGAATGCTCCGGTGCTGTAGCCTGCGTAAAATGCCAGGTTTTTGGTCGGTTGAAAGACTCCGCCTATCGATCCGGTAGTGAAGGATTTACTCTCGTTAATTTCACGGTACTTGGACACGCCTGCAAGACTCTGAACCGTCCGTTCAAAACCTTTATCGTCATAATTGATAATGTCGTGACGCACGCCGCCGCGCAGTTTCCAATGCTCGCCGAACGCCAGCTGGTCTTGCCCGTAGAACGACACGGTGTCGCTGGTCATTTTTCGGTCGAATAGTTGAAAATTGGTGTTTCCTGCCAACGAGGATTCCAAAATGACCGGGTTGTACAGATTGGCGATATTGGGAAATAGATAAATATCGACATTGGTATCAATATCGGTGTTTTTATATTCAAATCCACCTAATATTGTATGGTCAACCGGGCCGGTGCCTGTTTTCCAGGTTAACTCATTCTGGAAAGTGGTGTAATTGGCATCGTCGGATTGTCTGCGCGCATTTCGCCCGGTTACTGTATTTGCCAAAGTGGCCGTAGCAGAAAGATTCCTGATCAGATCCAGTTGACGGTTTTCAGCGGTCATTGCGGTGCGCATGCTCAATGCGTCGGAGAATGTCCAGTCGTGGGTGACGCCGACCCGGTTGATTTGCTGGTCTGTTTTATTAAACGGGGTGTAGTAGCGGGTTTCGCGGGAGACATCGGGAAGATTGCCTTTAGCGTCGAAAAGGATGCCGAAGTTGTCCGGCTTAACTTGAATATCGCGGTGATCGAAGTCAATGGTCAGCGTTTTATTATTGGCTACCTGCCATGTCAGGCTGGGGGAAACCTCGACAATATCGCGTTTTAAGCCGCGAAAACCATCGGAGTGTTCTCCGTTTACGATTAACCGGCCCGCCGTATCGTTCAGCATCGGCCCGGTTAAATCGAGATAGCCGCTGCCTGTGCCGAAACTGCCGAAAGTTGTACCGCCGGATATATTAAAGTTATTTTGCGGTTTTTTGGTGATCAGGTTGATGCTGCCGCCGCCGTTCGCAGCGCCAAACAATGCCGAGCCGGGGCCTTTTAAGACCTCTATGCGCTCGACATCAACCAAGGTGCGGTAATAGCCGTTTTGAGAGGGGCCATCAGGCATATCGTCTCGCAAAAAGCTTAACCCCAAACCGCGCGAGGTATAGTTATTGGCAAAACCGTAACCACCGGCCATTTGCGGTTGAATGCTGCTGACATTACGCATGGCGTCATTCATGGTAATTGCGGCCTGTTCCTTAAGCAGCTTTTCCGGTACTACCGCAATACTGGCGGGAATATCGCGCAACGGCGTATCGGTCTTGCTGCCGGTTCTCGCGACATCGTCCGGTGCTCCGGGATAAATTCGTGCGGCACTGGTCTTTACTTCCGGCAGCGAGGTTTCGTTTTTAGACTTAGTGGGTAGTGTTTTTTTGTTTACGGCGGAATCGGCCAGTGTGATAGTCGGTACGGCGGCAAGAGCCAGCAGCAATGCCGCGTTGACGTGCCTTTGCCTGAGTTGGATTGAAGGTTTCATATAAGAGCCTGTATTTTGTAATAGTTGCTGGCTATACAAGCGATAAAGGCTCTTTGGCTGGCTGGATGTAAGATTGAAAGTGAATTAGGGCGGTTTTATTTCTTTAGATTCGGATCGGTAACGAAGCCCAGTTTTTCTATTCCTGCATTTTGTGCAGCTGACATCACCATGGCTAATTGCTGATAGTTTGTGGTTTTGTCGGCGCGCAAATGCAGTTCGGGTTGAGGCGTTTTCTGCGCCTCCGCCGCCAGTCGCGAGGCAAGCTCCGCGTTTTCAAATGGCGTATCGTTCCAAAACAGTTGGCCTTCCGCATTAATCGACAGGCTAACGGTGTCGGGTTTTTCCGGGTTGGTTTGGCTGCCCGCTTGCGGCAGGTCGATTTTGATTGAATGGCTCAGCAGTGGCGCGGTAATGATAAAAATGACCAGTAGCACCAGCATGACATCCACCATCGGCGTGGTGTTGATTTCCGCCATCGGCTGGGTATGGTGGTTATCGCCGCCGAATCCGCCTGAGGACATCATGACGACAACCCCGCTTGGAGCGGATTGGCACGCGTAGCACCCGAAGCGGGGCGGACAGTCTGCGGTTCCTCTGTAGTGACGGCGACCGTTCCATAGATTGCTTCGTCAGTGTTGAAGGTCATGTCAGTGGTTACGGTTGCCAACGGTACGCCGGTGGTTAGATAGGTATGCAGATCGTGAGCGAAGGTTTCCACTTCGCCCATTAACAGGCGGTTGTCGCGCACCAGGGCGTTATAGGCTAATACCGCCGGTATCGCGACGGCCAGGCCGAACGCGGTCATGATCAGCGCTTCGCCGACCGGACCCGCCACTTTGTCTACTGTGGCTTGGCCGCCAACGGCAATAGTGCCGAGTGCGTGATAAATTCCCCACACGGTGCCGAACAGTCCGATGAAGGGAGCGATGCTGCCTACTGAAGCCAATAAAGTGAGGCCTGTTTCCAGGCGCATGTGTTCCTGGCCTATGGTGCGGCGTAGCGCTTGGCTAATAAATTCGTCATGGCGTAAATGCTCCTGCAACGCGGTACTTTGGCCCGCGCCGACAGTTACTGCCCGTTTCGCCAGGAGTCGGGCTGTGTAGCGAGTATGATGGGCGGCGGCATTGATGCCTTGTACGGCAAGGCGCGTAAACGGGTTTTCCGCTTTGCTCAAATCTTCGTCCATGACGGTTGCCAAGGATGATGTTGTCGATGAGGCTTGCCAAAAGCGTGCTAAAAAAATCGCGCTGCTGCTTTTTATGCGCCGCGCCTGGATGGCTTTTACGACCATTAAGGTCCAACTGCCGATGGACATGGCCAGCAGGGCCGCCGCTACGGTCATGGATACCGCACCGCCTTGGCTGATAAATTTCAGGTTGTCTAAGAGATATTCGGCTTGCATGATGATGTTATCCTTCTAGTGAAAATCTGACCGGCACTACGACCGATGCGCTGACCGCTTGGTCGCCGCGTTTGGCCGGCGTAAACCGCCATTTTTTGACGGCTTCCAGCGCGGCTTGGTCGAGCCTGCTTGAGCCGCTGCCGGTTTGCAGCTCTACGGAATCGGCCGCGCCGTCCGCCGTTACCTGTACGTTTAGCAATACCAAGCCTTCTTCGCCCAATCGCCGTGAGATTGACGGATAGTTCGGCGCCGGATTATTTAGATAAGCCGCATTGAAGTTAGGCGACTGGTAAGCTTGCGTGTCTGCGGCCCCTTCGGCTACGCTCAGGACAGGCTTGTTGTTTGTTGGGTTTGTCTGTTGTTCGGCAACAGGTGCGGATGTTTGTTCCGCAGCCGGCGTTACCGGCTGACTTGCTTGCTCTGCAACGGGCTTGGCGATCGGCGTTTTGACTTGCTTCTTGGCCGGTTTTTGCGCCTTTGCCATCGGTGGGGCGGGGGGCAAAGGCTTTTGCGGCGTTATTTGCGGTGCATTCAGCAAGCTGATCATAATAGGTTCGGGGGGCGTCTCAGCCGGCAGAGACTCCGGTTGCGGACGCAATGCCGCAAACACCGCCAGATGCGCGCACAGCACTAGACTCAGCGCAACCCATGACCTGTCATGGGTGCGGGTAATGCCGCCGTAACTCATATGTCCCAGTACCGGCGTCGGACTGTTTTCCATGAAATAAAAGCCGGCTATCGGGAACATCGCTTTAGTGAACACGGCCTAGCCTCATCTGCCGGGTGTTGCTATCTGCCGATACCGTATCTTGCATTTGGGCAAGCCGCACTTTGGCGTGGTTTAAGACTGAGCTGAGTATGTGTAACGATTCTGAAGTGGTGCGTATTGTTGTCGATCCCAGGCTTATCTCTAATGTGCCGCAATCGGGACAAAGTACCACTCGACAATCGCCGTTACCGGAAAGTCCTACTTTCTTATGTTGTTTATTCGAGTTCATTGAGTTCACCATCCAAATGTTAGGCAACTGCTATAGCAGTGCGTAGCTTTGATATTGGCTGGCTAACAACACTTGACGTGTCGGGTGGCTGGCTGTTTTTTTACATCTTGCACTTTGTTGTCGGCATGCCCATTCCCCAATATCAGGAGGAGAGATGTCTACAGGTGATGAGAAAACAGCCTGCCGACAATAAAGTGCAATAATTAAACTATTTGGTCAGGATTAATTTACCCTGACGTGTTAAACGCAATCGGTATTCTTCACCGGCATGTTCAATAACAACCTCGCGCGCTGTACCGAATAGCTCAGCGCTATAGAGTCGCTGTCGTAAAGCCGGTGTCGTATCCTGCTTTATAGAAAGCTCTGAGTTCAGCGGGACATGCAAATCGGGAAGTTTTTTGTTCATGGATACAAATAATAATGATTATCATTTGACTGGTCAACACTTGATTTTCTTTTTTGCTAATTATTTGAAATTCGGGCGTAATCGCATTGGTAACGAGTAATCGGACTGGTCGGAACCCAAAAAGCATAAATTGCAATGTGCTCAGGGTTAACGCGACATCTGAATTATTTTTAACAGAAATTACCGGTCTTCTCAGTTGACCGTCATGCCTGCGTCATACTGATAGGGTCTAATATCGAAAATTAACGACCTATATAAAACCCATTTTGGAGCTATAAATCTATGACGATGCAATCGACAACGTTATCCCCGGAAGAACTCAGTAAGATTGACGCTTACTGGCGTGCCTGTAATTATCTTGCGGCAGGCATGATCTACCTGCGCGACAATCCGCTACTGCGCGAGCCGCTCAAAATAGAGCAGGTGAAGAGCCGCTTGCTGGGTCATTGGGGGTCGAGTCCCGGTCTTTCCTTCACCTATATTCACCTGAACCGGCTGATCAATAAGTACGACCTGAATGCCATTTTCATGGCCGGTCCGGGACATGGCGCGCCGGGCGTACTCGGTCCGGTTTATCTGGAAGGCGCGTACAGCGAAACCTATCCGAACAAGAGCGAAGACGAACACGGCATGCGCCAGTTTTTCAAGGAATTCTCCTTTCCGGGTGGCATCGGCAGCCACTGTACGCCGGAAACGCCGGGCTCTATTCATGAAGGCGGCGAACTCGGCTACAGCGTATCGCATGCGTTCGGCGCGGCTTACGACAATCCTGATTTAATCGTTGCGGTGGTGGTTGGTGATGGCGAATCCGAAACCGCGCCGCTGGCGACTTCCTGGCATTCCAACAAATTCCTGAATCCGATCCGCGACGGCGCGGTGCTGCCGATCCTGCATCTCAACGGTTACAAGATCAACAACCCGACCATCCTGTCGCGCATCCCGCACGAGGAATTGGAAAACCTGTTCAAGGGCTACGGCTGGACGCCTTATTTCGTCGAGGGCAGCGACCCGGACACCATGCACCAGGCCATGGCTGCGACGATGGAACAATGCGTGCTGGAAATCCGCCGCATTCAACAGGAAGCGCGCAGCAGCGGTCAAGCTATCCGTCCGCGCTGGCCGATGATCGTGTTGCGCAGCCCGAAAGGCTGGACCGGACCGAAAGAAGTTGACGGCAAAAAAGTGGAAGGCTTCTGGCGTGCCCACCAAGTGCCATTGAGCAACGTGCGCGACACGCCTGAGCATTTCAAGCAGCTGGAAGACTGGCTGCGCAGCTACAAGCCGGAAGAGCTGTTCGATCAGGACGGCCAGTTGTTACCCGAACTCAAAGCCCTTGCGCCGAAGGGCGCGCGGCGCATGAGCGCTAACCCCCACGCCAACGGCGGTCTGTTGCGCAAAGCCCTGCACATGCCGGATTGCCGCGACTATGCCGCCGTCGTGATCAAGCCGGGCACCACCAGCGCCGAAAACACGCGTCCGCTGGGCAAGTTCCTGCGCGACATCATGAGTCTGAACATGCACAATTTCCGCGTGTTCGGCCCCGACGAGAACAGCTCGAACAAGCTGGACAACGTGTACGAAGCCAGCAAGAAAACCTGGCTGGCCGACTACCTGCCGGAAGACGCCGATGGCGGCGAACTGTCGCCGGACGGACGGGTCATGGAAATGCTCTCCGAGCACACGCTGGAAGGCTGGCTGGAAGGCTATCTGCTGACTGGCCGCCACGGTTTTTTCTCCACCTACGAAGCCTTTGTGCATGTGATCGATTCGATGTTCAACCAGCATGCCAAATGGCTGGCGATGTCCAAGGAAGTTGCGTGGCGCGCGCCGGTTTCGTCATTGAACCTGTTGATCACTTCCACTGTGTGGCGTCAGGATCACAACGGCTTCACCCATCAGGACCCCGGCTTTCTCGACGTGGTGGTCAACAAAAGCCCTGAAGTGACGCGCATCTACCTGCCGCCCGACGTGAACTGCCTGCTGACGGTTGCCGACCATTGCCTAAAGAGCACCGATTACATCAACGTGATCGTCTGCGACAAGCAAAAGCATCTGCAATTTTTGGATATGGATGCGGCGATCAAACACTGCACCAAAGGTATCGGTATTTGGGGTTGGGCGAGCAACGATCAAGGCGTGGAGCCGGATCTGGTGATCGCCAGCGCGGGCGATATTCCGACCAAGGAAGCGCTGGCCGCGGTCGTGTTGCTGCGCGAGAATTTCCCCGAACTCAAGATTCGCTTCATCAACGTGGTCGATCTTTACAAGTTGACGCCTGAATCAGAACACCCGCACGGTTTGTCGGACAAGGATTTCGACAGTCTGTTCACGTTGGACAAGCCGGTTCTGTTCAATTTCCACGGCTATCCCTGGTTGATCCATCGTCTGGCCTATCGTCGCAACAACCACAAGAACCTGCATGTGCGCGGCTACAAGGAAAAAGGCAGCATCAACACGCCGCTGGAACTCGCGATCCAGAACGAGATCGACCGCTTCAGCCTGGTGATCGATGCCATTAATCGCGTTCCGGCTTTGCGCGTGGCGGGCGCTCATGTCAAAGAGAGCATGCGCGATATGCAGATCGAATGCCGCAATTACGCTTACGAACACGGCATTGATTTGCCCGAGGTTGATAACTGGGCATGGCCGTATTGATGCACTCGGTTTTAACCGTCAACAGCGGCTCGTCTTCGATCAAGGCGAGCCTGTTTTCCGCTGACGGTGCGCGGCGTAATTTCCGTTATGAGCATGTGCGCGATCAACGGGAAGCGTTCGACCGGCTGCTGCACGATCTGGAAGGCGATGTGCCGGACGTGGTAGGTCATCGTTTTGTTCATGGCGGCGAGATAGCCGATCCGGCAAGGCGGGTCGATGCGACCGAGCGTGTCCGGTTGGAGTCGCTGATCCATCTTGCCCCGCTGCATCTGCCGGGCAATTTGCTTGGCTTGGATTTGTGTTTGCAACGGTTCAATGCGCCGCAAATCGTTTGCTTCGATACGGCTTTTCACGCCACCCTGCCGGAGTTGGCTAAACGGTTGCCGATTCCAAATGAGCTGGGTTTGCGCCGTTTCGGTTTTCACGGGCTTAATTACGCTTACATCGCTGAAATGCTGGCCGGGGTTTTGGGCGATGTGGCTTATAAAAAAGTTGTCGTCGCCCACTTGGGCAGCGGCGCCAGTCTTTGCCTGATGGAAAACCTGAAATCCGTGGACACCACGATGGGCTATACCCCGGCGGGCGGCATCCCGATGGGCACCCGAAGCGGCGACCTCGATCCCGGCGTGATGCTGGAGCTGGCGAAGCGGTATAGTCCCGAACAATTGAGCGAGGTGGTATTTCACCAGATGGGGCTGATGGCGTTGTCGGCGGGTGAAAGTTCGGAAATGAGTGACTTACTCTCTAGTCGCAGCGAAAATGCCAAGTTCGCCATCGACTATTTCTGTCGCCAAGTGCGGGCTGCGATAGGCGGTTTTGCGGCCAAGGTTGGCGGTATTGATGCGCTTGTTTTTACCGGCGGCATAGGCGAGCATTCTGCTGAAGTTCGCGAGAAAATCTGCGTTCCCCTGGCGTTTCTTGGCTTTGCCTTAGACGCGGTTGCCAACCGCGCCGGGATAAATGAAATCGGCCTTGCCGGACATAAGCCCGTTCTTATCATTCAGGCTGATGAGGAAATCATGATCCGTAACCTTTGCCTGAGCGCAGCCTAAGGGGGCGGGTAATTTTCGAGTCAAGCAGGATGGGACCATGTTACTCCGTTCGAAACGTTGCAAGTCAGACCTTCCAGGTTTTAAAAACCTGGAAGGTCTGCATATCGTTCTGTTTCTTGTCTCACGCCGGAAAAGGGACTGCCGGAATAATACATGCAACGCACGGCATGCCCATGACGTTTTTTCGTGTCATTCGTGCTTTTCGTGGACAATACCTGACATCAGTCCTTTAAATTGAAAACATTGTAATAACGCACGATCTTGTTAGCGCCTATCGTGCCGGCTGCCTTGATTCTGGTATACTGCCGGCAGCATTAAATCGGAAATAGCTTACTTTAAATGCAGTTTTTCCTGAACTTAAGCGCTGGTTTGCCATCGATTTTGAATCCCCTGTTCTTAGTGCTCGGACAATGCGCGACGTAAAAAACTGAGCTTATTATCGTTCCTGCGCGAAGCGCTAATCGTTATGCATAAGTCTGTTCAAGAACGTTATTTGGGCATGGCGGTTGTAATAGCGGACTCGGGAGTAGGCCGGAAACGCCTGTTTTACGCCAAGGCGCGGACAGGGCGCTTCCAAAAAAGCGCATAGAGACGAGCACGGCGCGCGGGAACCTAAGAGGACGTTATTTTTAGCGAAATCCTAAGGTATGATGATCCGGTTTTTTAGAGTTCAGCGTTTAAATGATCCGGGTTCAAGAGATTCCTGCCGGGCAATCGGCACGCTTTCGCTAGTCGTTTTGCGATAAAGCGTGGCAATATTGCCGGGCTTCACAGGATTCGGGGCATTCAAGTTTGAATGCAACCGTAAGCTATGCTCACTTTCGCCTGATTATTTGACTCAGAAGTGTGCATGAAATAACGTGAACAACTCGCGCCGATAAATTTTCAGCGGGAGTGCAAGCTTCGCTTGCGCTTGCAGGCGAAGCCTGCACTCCGGCTATTAGTCACTTGCCCAAGTTATTTCATACATATTCCTCAGGCAAGTAATGTTAACCCTTGGGCGGATATTGGCGAAAGCGAATTGGGACGTATAAGAGAATTATTGATTAAAAATGTTTAATTATTTGAAAAATACAGTATTTGATGGTGGTTTATGCAGGGATTGAGCAAGGTTCAGGATATTACAAGTTCGATGACTTCATCGGAAAAACGCGCTACATGGTCTTTGGCGGGCATCTATGCTTTGCGGATGCTGGGACTGTTTATGATTTTGCCGGTGCTGTCTTTATTTGCCGAGCAGTTGGAGGGAGCGACACCTGCGCTGATCGGTCTGGCTATGAGCATTTACGGCTTGCCCCAAGTTCTTTTGCAAATCCCTTTCGGTTTGTTATCCGATCATTTCGGCCGCAAAAAAATCATTGTTATCGGCCTGGTGTTATTTTTTATCGGTAGCGTGATCGCGGCATTGTCAACGACCATTTACGGGGTCTTGATAGGCCGGGCTTTTCAGGGCGCCGGTGCGGTTTCGGCAGTGATCATGGCCTTGGTGGCAGACTTGACGCAGGAAGTTCATCGCACCAAAGCCATGGCTATTATCGGCATCAGCATCGGCGGATCGTTTGGCGTCGGCATCATCGCCGGGCCTGTTATTTCCGGGTTCGGCGGGGTGCAGAGTGTTTTTGGGGTCACGGCGGCGCTCACTCTGCTGGCTATTTTGGCGGTTATTTATATCGTTCCCGATCCCCAGCAATCCAAATTGCATCGGGATGCGGAGTTCGTTCCCGAAGAAACCATGCAGGTGCTGAAAAATCCCGATCTGTTGCGCCTGAATTACGGCATTTTCACTTTGCATCTGATTTTAATGGCTATCTTTGTGGTGGTGCCTTCATTAATGCGGAAGGCGGGATTGATAGCCGGGCATGAATGGATGGTTTATTTGCCGGTTTTCGTTATTTCGATGGCGTTCGCCGTGCCGTTCGTGATTCTGGCCGAAAAGAAGCGCAAAATGAAACAGGTGTTTATCGGCGCTATCGCGGTATTGGTAATGGCTGAAGTGGGCTTGTCGGCTGTCCATCAAAACCTGGTCGGAATTATAGGTTTCTTGTGGCTGTTTTTTTGCGGCTTTAACCTGCTGGAAGCGACGCTGCCTTCGTTAATATCGAAGACGGCACCGGCCGACTTGAAAGGCACTGCCATGGGGGCTTATTCAAGTTCCCAATTCATGGGGCTTTTTATGGGCGGATTGGTGGGCGGCTGGTTTAACGGCGCGTTCGGCGTCATGGCGGTATTTTTATTTTGCGCCGCCGCGGCATTCAGCTGGCTGCTGGTGTCTTTATGGATGAAGCCACCCCGGTATCTGGCAAACCTGCTTATATCGCTGGAACAACTCAGCGAACAGGGCGCCAATGAATTTATTGCCGAAATGTTTAAAATCAGCGGTGTAGAGGAAATTACCCTGCATTACGAGGAAGCCCTGGTTTATCTTAAGGTCGATAATCAGAAGCTGGATAAAGACCAATTGCAACGATTGATCACGCAATACGTCAATGCATAATCCGGTAGCGGTGGATTTATTCGCTCCAAGGCGAGCATTCACAGGCTGAGCTCTACTAATGCTCAAGAACTAAACAATGGGAGAAATAGATGCTTAATAAAGTGATGTTAATAGGAAGGCTTGGCGCCGATCCTGAGGTGCGTTATATGCCGAGCGGCGGCGCCGTTACCACAATTCGTCTGGCAACGTCGAGGCGCTGGAAAGATAAGCAATCGGGTGAGCGCCGCGAAGAAACCGAATGGCATAGGGTGGTGTTTTATAATCGTTTGGCTGAAATTGCCGGTGAGTATTTAAAAAAAGGCAGTCAGGCTTATGTTGAAGGGCGTATTCGCACTCAGAAATGGCAAGGTCAAGACGGTCAGGATCGCTACACCACTGAAATCATCGCCGACACCATGAATATGCTGGATAGCCGTAGCGGCGGCACTTCCGAGTTTGGCGGCGAACAGCCGCAGGGCGGATATTCCGCATCAAGACCGGCCAACTCGCCCCAGCAATCGGCGCCGCAAAGCAGTTCCGGTTCTATGCCGCCGCCACCGCCAAATTATGACGACTTCGATGATGACATTCCGTTCTAGGATTTGAGCGAAAACGTCCTGAAAGCTGAGGTCATTGTGCCCACGCTCTGCGTGGGAACCCTAAGTGGAAGTTATTATTGGCGGAGTCCTCAGTTTGCAGCGGGAGTGCAAGCTTTGCTTGCGTTTGCAGGCGAAGCCTGCACTCCGGCTAGTAGTGCGCTAAAGATAGGATGACGGTAAGTGTAGGGGCGGATTTATCCGCCCGTGGCGATTGAAATCGCCCCTACACTCGCCAAATTTTCCTTGTTGCAGCACGAGTGGCAACTTGCTCAAGTTATTTTTTATGCGCGATTCTTAACATAGCGCCGCAAATTTCAAATCCCCAAAGAACGCTCAAACTCCTTCAGCGGCATGGTCTTGCCGATCAGGTTGCCCTGGTAGATATGGCAACCGTGAAGTTTCAAAAATGCAAGCTGCTCTTCCGTCTCCACGCCCTCGGCAATAATATCCATTCCCAAGTTGTTGGCCATGCCGATGATAGTCTGCACGATCACCGTATCGCTAGGCTTGACGCCAATGTTGCGCACGAAAGATTGGTCGATTTTCAGTTGATCGAACGGCAGTTGGGTCAGGTAAGTCAGCGATGAATAGCCGGTGCCGAAGTCATCGATAGAGAAGCTCACGCCGATTTCCTTGAGTCTTTGCATTTTGGCAATGGTGTCGTCGATATTATCGAAGACCAGGCTCTCGGTGAATTCGAGTTTGAGCCGATGCGCTTCGATAGCGGTTTTATTCAGTATTGCGCACACTTGTTCGGTGAAGTCGGGTTGATGGAACTGACGGGCGCTGACGTTGACGGCAAGTTGCAAATTGCGGGTCTGCGCATGGCTTTCCCAGCGTTTAAGTTGAGCGCAGGCGGTTTCCAACACCCACTGTCCAATGGGTATGATTAAGCCGATTTCTTCAGCCAGCGGAATGAATTCAAGCGGCGGGACAAAACCGAGTTTAGGGTGTTTCCAGCGCAACAGCACTTCAGCGCCGGTAGTTTGTCCGTCGTGACGCGCCTGCCGCTGGAAATAGAGCCGGAACTGGTTTTTGGTCAGTGCAAAGCGTAAGTCCGTTTCAAGGGCGGCACGCGCCGTAACCGCTTCCTGCATGTCTTGGTCGAAAAAGCGCAAGGTGTTGCGGCCCGCTGCTTTAGCTCCATACATGGCGATATCGGCTCGTTTCAGGAGCGTGTTTATGTCATGCTGATGATTGATGAACAGGGTGATGCCGATGCTCGGGGTGTTTCGATATTCATGGCTGGTGAGCCGGTAGGCTTGATTGAGTGAGGCAATAATTTTTTCGCCAATAATTTTAGCGTTGGCGGCGGCTTCTTCAATATTTTCGCTCAGTTCTTCCAGCATGATGACAAACTCGTCGCCGCCCTGGCGGGACACGGTATCGCCTTCCCGGACGCAGTCGATTAGGCGCAGGGCAACCTGTTGCAGCAATACGTCGCCCATATCGTGTCCCAGATGGTCATTAAGCGATTTGAAGTTATCCAGGTCAATGAACAGCAACGCGCCGTATTTTTCACTGCGTGTGCTGGCGGCAAGCGCTTGCTGCAACCTGTCCAGCAGCAGCCTTCGGTTCGGCAAGGCGGTCAGCGGATCGTAGTAGGCCAGTTGTTTTATTTCTTCTTCCGAGGCTTTGCGTGCCGATATATCGGTGTGCAAGCCGACATAGTGGGTGACGGTTCCGGCGCTGTCCTTGACGGCCGTGATGGTGAGCCATTTGGGATAGATTTCGCCGCTTTTGCGTTGATCCCATATTTCGCCCTGCCAGGATCCGGTGCGATGAATGCACTCCCACATTTCAGCGTAAAAGGTCGCGTTGTGGCGTCCCGATTTGAACATGTGAGGCATTTGACCGACCAGTTCTTCGGCGCGGTAGCCGGTAATATCGGTAAAGGCCCGGTTGACCCGCAAAATCAAGTTATCGGCATTGGTGATCATGATGCCTTCCTGGGCTTCAAAGGCGACGGCGGCGATGCGTAATTCCTCTTCGGCACGCTTGCTTTCGCTAATGTCGGTGAGGGTGATGCGCAGCACGGGAGTTTGTTCGGCGGTCATTACCGGCAGACAGTCCAGACGGGCATGGAAGTAGCTCTCGCCGCGTTTCAGCATCAGTTCGAAGTTTTTTTGCTCTCCTTCGCGCTCCAGTGCATTTTTGAGCAAAAGATACCAGCGGTCGCTGTCTTTGGGTGCGACCAGGACGGCGAAGTGACGGTTTAGCAGGTTGTTGCGTTCCGCGCCGAGCAGCGCGGCGGCGGTAAGGTTGAGCTCGACAATCTTGCCTTCGCGGGTGAGGGTGAGGTAGCCGACCGGGGCGAATTCATAAAGATTGAGGTAGCGGTTATGCGAGGCCTCCAACGCTGCGCGGGCGCGCTGCAATTCCTCGTTTTGCAACTCCAGTTCGATCTGGTGTACCCGCAGTTCGTGGAGCAGTTTCTCCACAGAATGGCCCGCTGGCTCCAGCGGGGTGCGGGCGCGTCGATCCGCGGCTCCGGTACGCAGTTTTAGGTGTCGGTTCAGTTTGGTTGGTTTGCTGTTCATGTAAACTCCATACTGTTATGTCAAGGTAGCTTGGGTATCGCCACTGCCATTAAGTTTATATTGTGGGCGAATAAATTTGCATTAACAACATTCAACTAACTATCTGACGTTACGCACGGCGGTCTAGAATCGTTGTGAAAAAGATAGATCGCTGTCAGGAAATATCGTGTTCGGTGTCTGGTAATATCCGCCGTGGGGTGTGCCGTGCGCGCCTAGTGCGCTAAGGAACGGGCTTAAACAAGACCATGAAGGTTGAACTTCAATCCTTGATGGTTTTAAAAACCGGCTTACGTTATTTCATGTTCATTGCTAAGGCGCGCACGGCACGCCCTACTCACATCTATCGCGGTCATTCAGTAAAGAGGCGTTATCCATTATCAAACCCTCTTTTCGCGGGCAATGCGTAACATCGGTAACTATCTGATATTAGGACTTGTCCGCGAAAAGCACGAAAGACAAGAAAAGCGTCGGTCGTATGTTGTTTGCTTACGATCCTTTCAGCTCTTCGTTGTACGGCGCCGGTATGCGGACCTTCCAGGTTTTTAAAATCTGGAAGGTTTGGCTTGCAACGTTTCGAACAAAGCAACGTTGCCCTTTTTGGCTATGCCCTGTCGGTGACATGATTCATCGCCAGCAGGATCAATTGCGGTTCGCCGGTTTGGCCGATGATGCTGCGGGCGTTGAGCAGCATGATACGGTGACCGATGTTGGGGAAATCATGCTCGACCTTATAGTCATTAAACGCTTGATTGTGCGGCAGGACGGTCTCCAGCAGAACGCGCAAGGCGGGGATATTCCATTGTCCGTCCCCCAATTCGTAAATCATGCGGCCCACGGTTTCTTCCGGGGTCACTTGAAAGTATTGGTAAAAGGAACGGCTGGCGGTAACGACCTTCAAGGTGTCGCTGAGTACCAGTAGCGGTTCGCGCACCGTGTTGACGATGCTTTCGGCCAATAGCCGCGCTTCCTGCATCGCTATGGCTCGGGTGCGTTCGGTAATGTTGGTGAAGGTCAGTACCACGCCGTCTATCATGTTTTCCAGTGTCCGGTAGGGTTGGATGCGGGCCAGGTACCAGTTGCCGTTCAAGGTTTTTACTTCGCGTTCGATGGGCACCAGGTTGTCGAGAACGGCGTCGGCTGCGTCCAGCAGGTCGTCTTCACCGTGCAGTTCAGGTTTTATGTCGCTCAGGGCGCGGCCCACATCCGAGGCTACCAGACGATAGATTTGCGTTGCGTCGCGCGTAAAACGGCGGATGATCAGGTTTTGATCAAGGAAGATGGTGCCGATATGGATGTTGTCGAGCAGATTCTTCATGTCGTTTTGCATGTCGGCCAATTGTACGATCTTGGCCTGGAGTTCGGAGTTTACGGTGACCAGTTCTTCATTGATGGATTGCAATTCCTCTTTGGAGGTTTCCAGCTCTTCATTGGTGGATTGCAGTTCTTCATTGGTGGATTGCATCTCTTCGTTGGTGCATTTAAGTTCCTCGTTGGAGGCAAACTGTTCTTCAATGGTGGCCTGAAGGTTCTCTTTGGTGTAGGCCAGCTCGCGTTCCAGTTCCTCAATATGGTGCAGTTCGTTAGGCTTGGAGGTGCGCTTGGTGCGTTTGACGCGCGCCGGTTTGTCCTGTACCGACTGCGGCATATCCTGAAAACTCACCAGCAGCAGGTTTTGCCGGTCGTTCGGATTCGACAAGGGGCGTACGCAAAGATGCATGGGCCGAAAGTCGCCGTTGGTTTTTACCGACAGTTCCCGGTTCAGGGTCGGAGTGCCTCGGTTTGCGGCCGAAATAGCCGAACGCAGTTCCAGTTGCAGGCCTTCCCGTGCCATATCGATCATGTTGAGGGTGGCATGGCCGGGCGCAGGGCGCAGGTATTTGCCGGTCTCGCCGTAGACGTAGAGGATATTGCCGTTGAGATCCGTCATCACCGAGGTGGGTGCGTAGAATTGCAGCAGCATGCGCCGGGTCAGTTCGGCCAGGTTGTTCTCCCTGGCGGATTTCATGATGTCATCGGGCGTTTTGTGAGCCGGTTCCGAGGTCCAGTTTAAGCTGCTGGTCAATATGGCGCGGGTTGAGGCGGCGGTGGGAATGGCGCGGTAGAATTTCCATTTACGATTGAGCGGCGTAAACAGTTCGGTATGGTTGCCGATACCTTCCGACGGCGACAAAAACAGCACTCCGCCCGGTTTGAGTGCGTAATGAAAGGCCGGGATCAGGCGGTTTTGCAATTCCGGCTCCAGATAAATCATCAGATTGCGGCAACTGAGCAGGTCGAGCTTGGTAAAAGGCGGGTCTTTGACGACATTCTGAACGGCGAACACCACCATTTCGCGAATTTCCTTTTTCACCCGATAGCCGCCGTCTTCCTTGATGAAGAAGCGGCGTAACCGCTCGGGCGAGACATCCAGAGCGATGTTGGGTGGATAGAGGCCGGCGCGGGCGGTGGCGATAGTTTCGTCGGCAAGGTCGGTGCTGTAAATTTGCGATTTAAACTCATGCTGGTCTTTATCCATTAGCTCGCGCAACACGATGGCAATGGAATAGGCCTCCTCGCCGGTGGCGCAACCCGCCACCCAGATCCGGAAAACGTAGTCTTCCGGTTTGCCCGTCAATATTGCGGGCAGGATGTCCTGCTTTAGTGCAACGAAAGCTTCCGGGTCGCGAAAGAAACTGGTGACATTGATCAGCAGTTCTTTGAACAGAGAGGCTATCTCGGACGGATGCTCTTTGAGGTAGCCGGCATAGGTTTCAGTGTCCTCGATGCCGCTCTGCGACATGCGTCGCTGGATGCGGCGGGTGATGGTGCTTTTCTTATAGAGCGAGAAATCATGGCCGGTGCTGGTGCGTAATTGCATCAGGATGTGATTGATGCCGCTCAATGCCGTCGGGGGCGGGGGAAGGGACTGGAGAGCCAGGGTGAGTAGGCCTGATAGCAGCACTTCCGGCATTTTCTCCGCGGCTATCACGTGGGTGACGTAGCCTGCCTGAATGGCGCTGACCGGCATGCCGTCGAATTTGGCGGTAGTCGGTTCCTGTGCCAGTGTGACGCCGCCGGCGCCGAGGATGGCGCGTAATCCCAATGTGCCGTCGGTGCCGGTGCCGGACAGAATAATGCCAATGGATTTTTCGGCCTGATCTTCAGCCAGCGAGCGCAGAAATGCATCAATGGGCATGCGCTGTCCGTGCGGCACTGTCGGGACGCTGAGCTGCAAGGCGCCGTGGAAAATGGTCATGTCGCGGTTGGGGGGGATGACATAGACGTGGTTAGGCATCACTTGCATTTGGTCTTGCGCCTCCGCCACCGGCATGGATGTAGTGCGTTGCAGGATTTCGGTGAGAATGCTGCCATGGCTGGGGTCGAGATGCGAGACCAGCACGAAGGCCATGCCGGTATCAGGGGGGATATGGCGAAAGAATTGCTCGAAGGCCTCCAGGCCTCCGGCGGAAGCGCCCAAGCCGACAATGGGAAAACTGCTGTTTGGGCGAGGCTGGTTTCCAGTGGGAGTTGATGGGGTATTGTGTTGGGTCATTGCGGGATGCTCGGTTCGCACGGCACTTCGGCGGATAGGTAAATTATCTGGTTTTAATAGTGGTTTATCCGGGTAAAGTCAATTCATTTTCCATTGATGCATTTAATAATGAGTCAGTCGCGTCTGTTTTCTGGGGTAAATGCCGGGAATCCAGTCAGGGACGATCCAGCGAGCGGGTCAGGCTGTATTGCCATGCAGAGCGCTTGTCGTCATACACGCGTACTGTGGCTGGGCGGGGTTTGCAACCCCCGTTCAGCGCGGGAGTTTATGTTTCGGGAAGTTATTATCGATCATATCCTAAATTGAGAGCTTATGATTACATTACCTTTGGCGAACGCCGGCTTGCGCATTTTTTTAGGATTCACCAACGGCAGGGAGGGCTGGAGGCGCGGAAACGATAGTTTTTCATCGATTAAAAGGTCTTGGGTAAGCCTTGTCGTTGTTGAGAATGCCTCGCTTTTGTGGTTTAATGCCATCGTTTTACGTCTCTTAATGCGCCTCTTGTTTTATTTGTATTTGAAATGAAAGGATGGTTTCGCCGCAACTTGATTGGAGAGCAGGCTATTAACTATGCAATTTATTATTAAAAAGGGTTTGGATCTACCGATTACCGGAGAGCCCGAACAGGTTATTGAGGATGGCAATAAGGTTAAATCCGTTGCTATTCTGGGTATGGATTATGTAGGAATGAAGCCTACTATGATGGTCAGTGAAGGTGATACGGTCAAGTTGGGCCAAATTCTCTTTACCGACAAGAAGAATCCTGGTGTCAACTTTACTTCGCCCGGCGCGGGCGTGGTGCTGTCTATTAATCGCGGCGCAAAGCGGGTTTTGCAGTCTGTTGTGATCGAACTGAAAGGAACGGCGCAGGAGTCATTTGCAAAATACAAGGCTTCCGAGTTAAATGATTTGTCGGTCGAACAGGTTAAAGAAAATCTGTTGGCGTCCGGCTTGTGGACATCATTGCGCACCCGTCCTTACGGTAAAATTCCTGCTGTGGACAGCAAGCCCCGCTCTATTTTTGTTACCGCAATCGACACCAGCCCGTTAGCGGCAAATCCCGCGGTTATCATTAAAGAGCGTGGCGATGATTTTGCTAACGGGTTGGCGGTTATTGCCAAATTGACTGAAGGCAAAACTTACGTCTGTAAGGCGACCGGCGCCGATGTTGCTACCGGTAATGCGTCTGTAACGACCGCCGAGTTTTCCGGCCCCCATCCGGCTGGGTTGCCAAGCACGCATATTCATTTGATTGATCCGGTCAGCATCGATAAATTCGTCTGGCATTTGGATTATCAAGCGGTAATGGCCATCGGCGCATTATTTACCACCGGTAAGCTCAATGTCGAACGCGTTGTTTCGTTGGCCGGACCTACCGTTAAAAAGCCAAGATTGATTCGTACCCGCGTCGGCGCCAACACCGATGATTTGGTGGCCGGTCAATTGGAAGAAGTCGAAAACCGGGTGATTTCAGGTTCTGTGTTGTACGGACATCTTGCGGCAGATTGGGCGGCCTTTTTGGGTTGTTACAGCAATCAAGTTTCAGTATTGCAAGAAGGCCGTGCGCGTGAATTGTTCGGCTGGATTGTTCCGGGTAAAAACAAATATTCCGCACTCAATGTTTATACTTCAAGCGTTGACCGTAAGCTGGATCGCAAATTTCCATTAACAACCGATAAAAACGGCAGCAACCGGGCGATTGTTCCGGTCGGCGTTTATGAAGCCGTCATGCCGCTGGATATTTTGCCTACGCCGCTGTTAAAAGCGTTGGTGGTGGGCGACTCCGATCAGGCCCAATTATTAGGTTGTTTGGAGCTTGATGAGGAGGATGTGTCCTTATTTACGTTTGTGGATCCCGGTAAACATGACTTCGGTCCTGTTCTGAGAGCGAATTTAACTAAAATTGAGAAGGAAGGATAATGTCGCCTAGAGATATTTTAGATAGCATGGAGCCGCATTTCACTAAGGGTGGGCGGTTCGAAAAGTATTACGGCCTCTACGAGATGGTCGATACTTTTATCTATACGCCGGCGGATGTAACGCGCGGCACCACGCATGTTCGTGACGGCAACGACCTGAAACGAACCATGACTTTTGTGGTCATCGCGACGTTCTTTTGCATTTTGATGGCTTTGTATAACACCGGTTATCAGGCCAATTTAGCAATGGCAAATATGGGCCTGGAACAAGCCCAGGATTGGCGTCGTATTCCGATGATGATCTTCGGCTACAGCACCATGAATCCGTTTTCCAATATGGTTCACGGCGCGTTGTACTTTCTGCCTATTTATATAGTCACGCTGGCTGTCGGCGGCGTGTGGGAAGTGTTGTTCGCAACTGTTCGCGGCCATGAAGTGAATGAAGGCTTCTTGGTGTCGTCAATGCTGTACACATTGATTATGCCGCCCGATATGCCTTTATGGCAGGTGGCTTTGGGTATTTCTTTCGGTATCGTTATCGGCAAGGAAGTATTCGGCGGAACCGGTAAAAATTTCCTGAATCCTGCGTTGACCGGACGGGCGTTTTTATATTTCGCTTATCCTGCGTCTATTTCAGGCGATTCGGTCTGGGTCGCGGTTGACGGCTATACAGCGGCTACGCCTTTAGGTTTGGCGGCAAATGGCGGTCTTGATGCGGTTTATGCGGCTAACTACGGCTGGATGCAAAGCTTTTTCGGTTTCGAACCGGGCTGTCTTGGCGAAACCTCAACACTGGCTATTTTGATCGGCGCGGCCTTCCTGCTGTATACCAAAGTTGCGTCGTACCGCATTATGGGCGGCGTGTTTGCTGGCATGGTGGCGACATCGTTGCTGTTCAACTTTATCGGCAGCGATACCAATCATATGTTTGCGATACCCTGGTACTGGCATTTGACCATGGGCGGCTTTGCTTTCGGCATGGTTTATATGGCTACCGATCCGGTCAGTGCGGCAATGACCGATACCGGACGCTGGATATTCGGGGGATTGGTCGGAACCATGACGGTATTAATCAGGGTTGTTAATCCGGCATTCCCCGAAGGTATTATGCTGGCAATTCTATTTTCCAACATGTTCGCGCCTACGATTGATTATTTTGTCATTCAGGCCAATATCAGAAGAAGGATGAAACGACATGCTTAAATGCGAACAATTTAATAAAATTTGCGCCGCATTGGATAAGTGCGAGCATTACCAAAAGTTCAAGGTTTACAAGGACAAAATTCTTGCCTTGGGTAATGATAGTTTGGAAAAAACTATCGCTATCGCGGTCGCGTTGTGTCTGGTGTGTGCGGTGTTGGTTTCATTTTCAGCGGTTGCTTTAAAGCCTCTTCAAGTCAATAACAAAGAACTGGACATGAAGAAGAATATTCTGGAAGTAGCAGGTTTGCTTCAGGAAGGCAGTGATATTGACAAGGCGTTTAGCGACAAGATTGAAGCTAAAATCGTCAACCTGGAAACAGGCGATTATGTTGAAGATATGAATCCTGCCGAATACGATCAGCGTAAAGCGGCAAAAGATCCTGCTTTAAGCGTCGCCATTCCGAAGGATAAGGATATTGCTCACATCAGGATTAAGGCTAAATATGCCAAGGTCTTTTTGGTAAAAGAGGCGGGCGCAATCAAGTCGATTATTCTTCCCATCAATGGTTATGGTTTATGGTCGACGTTATACGGCTTCCTGTCGTTAGATGCTGATGGACAAACCGTGCAAAGCATCAACTTTTACGATCAAGCGGAAACTCCGGGGCTGGGTGGTGAAGTTGTTAACCCTAACTGGCGTGCGTTGTGGAAAGGTAAAAAAGTCTATGCGGAAAGCGAGCAAGCTGGGTCCGAAAAAGGCCTGATAGAAGCTGCCGAGATCGGCGAGCCTGCATTAGCCCTGATTAAAGGCGTGGTCGATACCAGCAAGCCGGGTTCTCAATACCAGGTGGATGGTTTGGCGGGTGCGTCACTAACCAGCGCCGGTGTAACTAACCTGGTCAGATACTGGATGAGCAAAGAAGGTTTTGCCCCGTATTTAGCTAAAGTAAGAGCGGTTAAAGGAGTTAAATCATGAGTGAAATTTTAAATGATGAAACCAAAAAAGTACTGATAGAGCCGTTGGTTGACAACAACCCGATTACTTTACAAGTTCTGGGTATTTGTTCGGCGCTGGCGGTCACTTCTCAAATGTCGACTTCGCTGATTATGGCGTTGGCATTGACTATGGTGACGGCGTGTTCCAGTGCGGCAATCAGTGCAATCAGGAATCATATTCCCGGCAGCATTCGGATCATTGTGCAGATGACTATTATTGCGTCGCTGGTTATCGTGGTCGATCAGATATTGAAAGCCTTCGCTTATGAAGTCAGCAAGCAATTGTCGGTATTCGTCGGTCTGATCATCACCAACTGTATCGTAATGGGACGCGCTGAAGGTTATGCGATGAAAAATCCGCCTTTAGCGAGCTTTATGGACGGTATCGGTAACGGTTTGGGTTACAGCTTGATTTTGATCACCGTGTCGTTTATCAGAGAATCATTGGGTTCAGGTAAATTACTGGGTATTGAAGTCTTCAAGCTCACCAAAGACGGTGGCTGGTATGATCCAAACGGCTTGATGTTGCTGCCGCCAAGCGCATTTTTTATCATTGGCTTGATTATTTGGGGTGTCCGTCAGTGGAAACCGAAACAGGCTGAAACTGCTGATTTCAAAATCATGTCGATTTCTCATGGTGAAGGAGGGCATCACTAATGGAAGCTTATATTAGTCTATTCATAAAGGCTGTCTTTATCGAAAATCTGGCGCTGTCCTTCTTTTTGGGCATGTGTACCTTCATCGCGGTTTCCAAGAAAATATCGACGGCGATGGGTTTGGGTATTGCGGTCATGATGGTGCAAATCATCACGGTACCGGCCAATAACTTTATTTATCACGCCTTGTTAAAGGAAGATGCCTTGTCATGGATGGGCATTAAAGGCGTTGATTTAAGCTTTTTGGCGCTGTTAAGTTGTATTGGCGTTATCGCGGCTTTAGTACAAATTCTGGAAATGATTTTAGATAAATTCTTTCCCGCTTTGTACCATGCGTTAGGGATCTTCCTGCCTTTGATCACGGTTAACTGCGCGATTTTAGCCGGCAGTTTGTTCATGATCGAACGTGATTACAACCTGCCCGAAAGCGTGGTGTACGGCGTAGGCAGCGGCTTCGGTTGGGCGCTGGCTATTACCGTTATGGCCGGGGTTCGCGAAAAACTCAAATACAGTGATATACCTGCTGGTTTACAAGGACTGGGTATTACCTTCATAACTGCGGGTCTGATGTCGCTTGGCTTCATGGCTTTCTCTGGAATCCAACTTTAAGGGTGCGACATGCTTGAGATTTTATTAGGGATTATTATTTTCACGGCTTTTGTTATCGCGCTGGTATTCGTTATTATCGGTGCGAAAAGCAAATTGGTCGCTGAAGGGGATGTGGAAATTCTCATCAATGATGAAAAGAAAATTCATGTACCTGTAGGGTCAAAATTATTAACTGCCTTGGCTGATAACGGTTTGTTCGTTTCATCGGCTTGCGGCGGCGGCGGTACTTGCGGACAATGCAAGGTAAAAGTGCATTCAGGCGGCGGTGAAATTTTAGCTACTGAATTAAGCCATATCAGCAAGCGGGAAGCGGCTCATGGCGAGCGCCTTTCTTGCCAGGTTTCGATTAAGCACAACATGAGCATTGAAGTCGAAGACGATGTTTTCGGCGTCAAAAAATGGGAATGTACGGTTAAATCCAATAATAACGTTGCTACTTTCATTAAGGAGCTGGTGCTGGATTTACCTGCGGGTGAAGAAATCAACTATCGTGCAGGCGGTTACATTCAAATTGAATGTCCTCCGCACGTTTCCAAGTACAGTGATTTCGATGTCGCCGAACGGTTCCGCGACGATTGGGATAAGTTTAACTTGTGGCGTTATGTTTCTACCGTAAAAGAGTCAGCGTTACGGGCTTATTCGATGGCAAGTTATCCTGAAGAAAAAGAAATTATGCTGAACGTTCGTATCGCGACACCGCCTCCAGGTGCGCCCGATAGCGTACCGCCGGGCATTATGTCTTCTTATATCTTTAACTTGAAGCCCGGCGATAAATGTATTATTTCAGGACCTTATGGCGAGTTCTACGCTAAAGAAACGAATGCGGAAATGGTCTTTGTCGGCGGCGGTGCAGGTATGGCGCCGATGCGTTCGCATATCTTCGATCAATTACGCAGGCTGAAATCCAAACGTAAAATGACTTTCTGGTATGGCGCTCGTAGCAAGCGCGAAATGTTCTATGTAGAGGATTTCGATATGCTGGCCAAGGAAAATGACAATTTTGAATGGCATGTGGCGCTGTCCGATCCGTTACCGGAAGATAACTGGACAGGCTATACCGGCTTTATTCATAATGTTCTTTTTGAGGAATACCTTAAGAACCATCCGGCTCCGGAAGATTGCGAGTTTTACATGTGCGGACCGCCGATGATGAACTCAGCGGTGATCAAGATGCTGTTGGATAATGGCGTAGAGCCTGAAAATATCTTGCTCGATGATTTCGGCGGGTAGTCCTGCGGTTGCCCATAAAAGGCAATCACACCTCTTTTAAAAGGGGTAGCATCAAACAAAACGAGGAGCGCGGCTAGTCCCGCTCCTCGTTTTTTATTATGGGCCTTTACAAACTTTACGAGGTGATACCATGGCTTACTTTTTAGTGACTTTTGTGTTCATGGCTGTTGTGATTGCCATTATGGCGATAGGCGTTATTTTCGGTAGGCGCACAATCAAGGGATCATGCGGGGGCGCTGCGAATAATGCGAATTGTGTTTGCGTGGAAAAATGTGATAAAAGAAAGAAGCTGGAAGCTGAAGCTCATTTGAATCAAGGATAGTAGATTAACTTTAATGCATTTAATAGTTTGGTTTTGATCATTGGGTGGCGCTAAAAGTTAATCAATGTATAACTTTTTACAATATAAACAACAATCAGGAGTTCATCATGTTGGCGAAAATTACTGTTGCAGATTATATGTCGAAAAGATTGGTTACGCTTGCCAAGGATACCGATGTGATTGATGCCGTAAAGAAATTACTGGATCATAAGATCACTAGCGCTCCGGTTGTTGATCAAGTCGGGCGATTGTTGGGTATGTTTTCTGAAAAGGACGTCATGAATATTGTTTTGGAATCAGCCTACAATCAAAGCATGGGTGGCAAGGTTGGCGAGTATATGACCAAAGAAACCATTAGCGTGGATGCCGAATCCAGTATTGTAGATTTGGCGGAGAAATTCCAACAAACTTCGGTAAGAAGCTTTCCTGTTTTTCTGGATAACGATTTGGTTGGAATTGTCAGTCGCACCGATGTTTTAAGGGCCTTGGCTTCAATTCATTAAGGTTTCTTTGTGAGTCGAACCCGTTGTTGTAGCTGCTCTTGCCGCATTTCCAGTAGTTCTATGACCGTCAAAAATAATGAGTGGAATGCAAACCTTTTATTGGCATGATTACGAAACATTCGGTACGGATCCTCAAAGAGATAAGCCCGTTCAATTTGCCGGGATCCGTACCGATTTTGATTTTAATATTGTAGACGATCCTTTGGTCGTTTACTGCAAGCCCTCGACAGACTGTCTCCCTCATCCCGAAGCCTGTTTAATTACCGGAATTACGCCGCAACTTGCCGAACAAAAAGGTGTTTGCGAGTCCGAGTTTATTGGTTTGATTCATGAGCAATTGGCTCAGTCCAACACTTGCACCCTCGGTTATAACAGTCTTCGTTTCGATGACGAGGTCACCCGAAATTGCCTTTATCGTAATTTTTATGATCCTTACGCAAGGGAATGGCAAAACGGTAATTCCCGTTGGGATTTGATCGACGTGGTCAGGGCGGCCAGAGCCTTGCGCCCGGAAGGCATCGTTTGGCCTGTTAACGAAGAGGGCGGTCCCAGTTTTAGGCTGGATCAGCTGACCCGCGTCAACAACATAGCTCATGAAGCCGCGCATGATGCGCTTTCAGATGTCTATGCCACCTTGGCAATCACCAGGCTGGTTAAACAGGTTCAGCCTAAACTCTATCAGTTTCTATTGCGGCACCGGGTTAAGGGTGAAGCGTTTAATTTGCTTCAGTTAGGCAGTTTTAAGCCCGTTGTTCATGTTTCTGGTAAATATCCCGCCGTTAAAAATTGCTTGGCCGTAGTGCTGCCGATTTGCAAGCATCCGAGCAATACCAACGGCGTAATTGTCTACGATCTGTCCGTCGATCCCGAGCCGATGCTTAGTTTGTCTGCGGAAGAAATTCAGCAAAGAATCTTTATCGCAACGGCCGACTTGCCGGAAGGCGTGGCAAGAATCCCGTTAAAAACCGTGCATATTAATAAATGTCCTGTTTTAGCGCCCGTGTCCGTTATCAGGCCGGAAGATGCGCAACGGCTGGAAATCGACCTGGCGCTATGTCATGCCAATATCGACAAGATTAAAGCCGCTGTCGATTTGTCTGAAAAGTTGGCTGCTGTGTTTAGTGGGCGGATATACGTCGAACAAGACTCAGATCCCGATCTTGAGATTTACAGCGGCGGTTTTTTTTCTGATAGCGATAAAAAGCTGATGACCAAAATCAGGGCGATGCCGCCAGAGCAATTGGCCAAATCCGCATTCAAATTTACCGATAGCCGTTTGCCGGAAATGCTGTTTAGATACCGCGCCCGGAATTACCCTCAAACGTTGAACGCAGATGAACAACTTAGGTGGAATGCGTTTTGTAGCGACCGGTTAACCGGACACCAGGCGGGCGGTGGGATTTTGCTTGTCGATTATTTTAAGCGCTTGGAGGCGTTGCGGAATACTGGCAATGCAAATACTGAGATTATTAATGATTTGGAAACTTATGCCCGTGAAAAAATGCACTTGCTTGGGATGCAATCAGTTTGATCTCACTGCGTAGTCGCAAAAATACACAGCCTACGCCGCAGTTTGCAGTTTGAAAGCTTGAGCAGAAGGATAGAGCTGGTTCAATCAGCATAGCGTTAAGCTTGCGTAACAGAATGTTTTATCGGCGTTTATCTGTATAAATCCGTTTTTTAGGTTAAAGCTATACGGAGGACAGTTGTTTTGCATCAAGATCGACGTTAGATAAGTTTTGTTTTTTTAGGGAAATGCTGTTACTTTGCCTAGCGTCAATACGTACATTTAAAGTCAGTCCTGATTGTTGTGTTATCAGGATCATACGAGTCTACGCCCATTGATTTTTTAAGAGCAAGCACTGATTTTTCAAACAGGTCACTCTATAGGAAATTAACCATGAATAATCCTCAACTTAGCCGTTTTGCCGAAAGCCTGCTTCAGCTTATCAAACTGGGGGCATTAGGTTTTAGTCTAATGATCGTATCGATGCCTAGTTTTGCTTTCTTGGAAGAAGGCGGGGCGCAAACAAATAATAATCCAGCCTTTGGGCGCTGCACCGATACCAAAAATAATAAAGCCGCCTTCGGTGATTTTGCGCTGGCTGCGCAGACTGGCTGCAATCCTTTCGACGATAACGATTCGGCGTTTTCCTACCAGAGCAAAGGCGATATGATAAAAAGCACCATGCATTTCAATATGACTCAGGCGCTGGCTTTGGCGGCAGGTTATAAGCCGTGTGCCGCATTTGCCATAGCGCTGGCAGATGAAGGCACGGATGTCGGCAGCAAAAATGATCAACTGTTCTGGGCGCCGCTGCCCCCCGGTATCAGTCCGGAATCCTGTGCCGATTTGTTCAAGGCGGAAGGCATTAAGGCAGAACCAAGCCAGGTGGACAAGCGCCCCGGCGCATCCATAAGCCCGGATTTTACGCAACGTGCAGTGAACACCAGGCCGCCTGAAATTAACCGGGAAGCGGCGACATTTCACTGGAATCCAACTTTTGAGACCTCCGATTTGGCTAAGGGTCAGTATACGACCAACTGCACTGCGCCGAATCCGATTCCAAACATAGCCGCCCCATACGCCGATTTCGTGGCTATAAAAGACCTTTGGCATTGGGCCGCATTGCCTGGCGGAGCGGATTTATTAAATCAATGCAACTATTCAAACGGCAAAGGGCCAATCATCAGGTATTCCGACGCCAACCCGATTAAACCCAATTCTCTTTCGGCGCTAGGCGCGGTGTTGCATTCGGTTCAAGATTCGCACTCCCATAAAACCATTCTGGACAGCTATCAAGCCACTGGCGAACCGGCGTTCATTCATCCGTTGTTGATACCCAGTCCGGCAGAATCCAATCAGCCGATGGATTTACGCTTTTTATCGGGTTTCGTCACCTCGCATTATGCCGGGGAATATGGCGCTCGCCCTGATGGCTCGCTGGGCAAAGGCAAAATTCCGGAAGATGTGATTACCGTCATCACCGAAACAAAAGCCCCCGGCTATCATGTGACTTTGCATTCAGAAGACAGTTTCAACGCGGCCCAAAGCACCCATACGGTGTTGATGCAATTTTTGAAGGAATCAGGCCATGACAAGTACCTGGCGGCTAATAAACCGGCCTGTAGTCCAGAAGTGCTTAACGCATTGTTCAAAGATTTTGCGGTAACTCCAAATAAGAGCATTGACCTGGCGTCAGGTACGCCCTCAGGCGCAAAACTGCGTTCGGATATGGCTGACAAGTTGACCGAGAATTTGGTCCACAGCCAAGGTTGTATCTATAGATAAAGTCAGGCAGGTAGGATTCGCGGCAGCTGAATCCTACCTGCCGACGCTGTGCTTGTTAACAATATATGCAGAATTATCTCGTTTCCATGCAGCACGCCACTGCCATTAAGTTAAGGCAAAATATAGGGTGATGATATGGGCTCCTCTATTATTGCAAGATAAGTTTTCAAAATTGATGTCATCGGCAGAGATCATGATTGCAGCCATATATCCGGTTTCTTAATAGAGATTTTTTATAATCTCAGGGCGCCCTGACGAATCTATCTGCGCACTTTCACCTCAACCGTCTAACCTGTGCAATACTTTGGTTGACAATAATGCTTCTTTCACTCAGCAAGACTCGTATTTGGTTGGTCAGCGCAGTGCGGTTATCGGTCAGTCCTTTACACATAGTGTGAAGCGATTGTATGTCTTGCTGCGCAACGGTTTTTGCCGCTATCGCACGCGTGACAGCATCATAGATCTCGGCCGCATCATTGAAATCATTTTTGTTGCCGACGACAAAGCTTTTAACATAGCGCATTGAGCAAGATGACTTCGTGGCCGAGCTTTGCTAATTCTCCGGCCCAATGATGAGCGCTTCCATACGCTTCTATACCAATAATACTGACTGGGTAGTTGGCAAAATACGCCAGTAATTCACTGCGTTTGAGCTTCTTTTTCAGTATTTTTCCATCGGCTTCCCTCGGTAAATAGGTGGGAAATATGTTTAGCTATGCCCACACCAATTACGCTATTGGTCATTTCGGACTCATCATTGCGCCAGTTAAAAATTGCCGGTGTATTTTAAACTGTGCCAGGGTGAGCGAGGAGTCCATATCATCACTCGCGACGATTGCTTTGCAGGATATATTTGAATATACCAGTATATTTTATAACCGTGAGCGACTTCATTTCGCCAATAACTACTTATTCCCAGTGGACTATGAAATGCAGCTAAAATTTGCTTAACTGTGTACCCGGAAAAGTGTGTTGGCACATCACCTCGGTATAGTTTGAAAGTAGAACAATTTATTTGTTCCTGACAGTTCTTAAAATAGTGGTTGCCAAATCATGGAAATGCTCTATAATGTGTCAAATCAATCGCGGGGTGGAGCAGCTTGGTAGCTCGTCGGGCTCATAACCCGAAGGTCGTAGGTTCAAATCCTGCCCCCGCTACCATATAAAACTGCATGGATGCAGGAGTTGGAGCGCCGCAGGGAGCGGTTGCCGAGAACCCCATTTTGGGGTTTTTTGTTTTCTGGGCTTTGGTGATTTGAAAGCTCACAGTTGATTGTTAATGGAAGAGCCTTGGGCTCTTTTTTTTTGTGCGAAAGTAAGTGAGGAAAAGATGAAACAGGCTCCTGAGCACTTGGTTAATCTAATTGAGCCAATTGTTGAAGGTTTAGGTTATGAATGCGTAGGCATTGAATATAATCCTCATCCTAAACATGGCCTGTTAAGAATCTATATCGATAGTGATAATGGGATTTTGGTTGAAGACTGCACTAAAGTCAGTCATCAAATCAGCGGAGTCATGGATGTGGAGGATCCTATTCAAGGCAACTATCAGTTAGAGGTTTCTTCTCCGGGCGAAGACAGGCCTTTTTTTAAAGTGAGCCAGTTCGAACGTTATATTGGCAGCACGGTGTTGGTTAATTTATTTAAAGCCATTGAGGGCCGTAGAAAAATTACCGGCCTGATTGAAAAAGTTGAAGACGATATTATTACGCTTCAGGAAGGCGAGCAGGTTTTTGAGGTTCCATTTATCGCGATGAGTAAAGCGCGTTTGGTGCCTGAGTATTTAATTGAAAAAGGGGGGCGCAGTGGCAAATAAAGAAATTTTGTTGGTGGTGGATGTTTTTTCTAATGAAAAAGATATTGAAAAAGAGGTTGTTTTCCAGGCTATAGAATCAGCATTAGAAGCGGCTACAATCAAACGTCACGCGAATCAAATTAAAGCCCGTGTCAGCATTAACAGAAAAACCGGCGACTACGTTACTCATAGGGTTTGGGAAGTGGTTGACGCCAACAGCCAAATTGACGGCGACGTGGAGTTTCCGGAAACCCAAGTGCTGCTGGAAGTTGCAAGGTTTGATAATCCGGATGTCCAGGTCGGTGATTTGGTGGAGGAGGAAATTGAATCTGTCGATTTCGGCCGTATCGCTGCCCAGACTGCCAAACAGGTTATTATTCATAAAGTCAGGGAAGCCGAGCGCAAGAAAATTGTTGACGCTTATCAAAGTCGTGTAGGCGAGCTGATTACCGGTATCGTAAAACGGATTGAAAAAGGCAGTGTTTATCTGGACTTGGGTGGGCATGTCGAAGCTTATATTGCCAAAGAAGACATGATTCCCCGGGAAGCCATTCGCATCGGCGATAGAATCAGAGGTTATTTGAAGGATGTGCGTTCAGAACCCCGCGGTCCCCAGTTGTTTGTCAGTCGAACCGCGCCGGAATTGTTGATTGCATTGTTTCGTCTTGAAGTGCCTGAAGTGGGCGAAGGCTTGATCGAAGTGATGGGCGCGGCGCGTGATCCCGGTTCCAGAGCCAAGATTGCCGTCAAGGGCAACGATCCCAGATTGGACCCGGTCGGCGCTTGCGTTGGCATGAGAGGGTCGAGAGTGCAGTCGGTTTCCAATGAGCTGGCCGGAGAGCGCGTTGACATTATCCTTTGGAATCCAAGCGATGCCCAATTCGTGATTAATGCGATGTCGCCGGCCGAAATTCAGTCGATCGTTGTCGATGAAGACAAGCATAGTATGGACTTGGCGGTCAGTTCGGACAATTTGTCCCAGGCTATCGGCCGCGGCGGACAAAATGTACGTCTTGCAACGCAATTAACGGGTTGGGAATTGAATGTTATCGATGCTTCCAAAGCCGAACAAAACAGTGAAGCCGAGGCTGACAAGATAAAGCAAATGTTTATCGATCAATTGGATATCGATGAAGACATCGCCTTGATTCTGGTTGAAGAGGGCTTTAATACGGTTGAAGAAATCGCCTATGTTCCGGTCAGTGAAATGCTGGAAATTGAAGGCTTTGATGAAGAGCTGGTTAATGCGCTTAGAAGTCGTGCCAAAGACGCCCTGCTGATTAGCGCTATTGCCGCTGAAGAAAAAATAGAAACAGCCGAGCCTGCACAAGATTTGCTGGAAATGGAAGGCATGGATAGGGATTTGGCTTATGATATGGCAAGTCAAGGTATTATTACGATGGATGATTTGGCAGAACAATCGGTAGATGATTTGTTGAATTTTCCGGGAATGAACGAAGATCGGGCGGCAAAGTTGATTATGAAGGCGCGTGAGCCTTGGTTTGCTGAGGAACAGGCGAGTAGGTAAGGGGTATGAAATGAGCAATAAAACGGTACGGCAATTAGCAGAGGTAGTGAAAATCCCTCTGGAACGATTATTAGAGCAGTTGAAAGAAGCAGGATTATCTGCGAGTGCCCCTGATGATGTTATTAATGAAGACGAAAAAATGCAGCTGCTTGCGCATCTGCGCAAGCGTCATGGCAAGGATGGAGGCGCGGCCGAAGGTTCGCTGAAGCGGGTGACTTTAAAGCGCAGAACTGTGAGCGAGCTTAAGCAGGCCAGCGTTCCAGGCAGTACTACCAAAACCATTAGCGTTGAAGTTCGCAAACAGAAAACCTATATAAAGCGTAGCGAAGTAGCGGATTCTGACGAACAAAAAAATGTGGAGTTGGCCAAGCATGCCCTTGAAGAGCAGATTGCAAAGCAAACCGAACATCTTTCTCCGGTTGAAGAGTCGATAAAGGCAAAAGAAGTCGTGTCGGAACAAAAAGCGGAAGGCGTTGCAATTGAATCGGAAGTCGAAGCTGTTGAGGCTGAGGCGGCTACTGTGTCCGAAGAGCCATCCCCGGAAATCGAAGAAGAAGTTGAAGTTATGTCGGTTCCTGAAGAAAGTAAAATCGACTATGAACAGTCGGTTAAAGCCAAAGAAGCGACGGAAGCCAGAAAAAAACAGCAGGAAAAAGATCTTCGACTGGAAGAGTCCATCAAAAGAAATGCTGACAAAGTAAGACAGCAAGCATCGGCTAAACAAGAAATTTTGCATAGAAAAAAACAGGAAGAAGGAGCCCGTGCCGGGGCGGGCGGTAGAGATACCAAAAAAGCCAAGAAAAAAGGTAAGAAGACAGAGCGCGTCAGTGTAAAGGCTGAAGGCAAGCATCAATTTGAAATGCCGGTTGAGCCTATCGTAAAAGAGGTCACCATACCGGAAATGATTATTGTGTCCGACCTTGCGCAAAAAATGAGCGTTAAGGCGGCTATGGTGATCAAGCATCTGATGAAGCTCGGCATTATGGCGACCATTAATCAAAGCATAGATCAGGAAACAGCGGCTATTTTGGTTGAAGAAATGGGTCACAAAGCGATTATGCAGAGTGACGACGATCTTGAGCAGGAAATGCTGGCTGAGGCGCAAGAAGAAGATAACCGCGTCGAATTGCCGAGAGCGCCGATTGTCACCATCATGGGGCATGTCGATCACGGCAAAACCTCGCTGCTGGATTATATTCGTAAAACCCGTGTTGCCGCCGGTGAAGCGGGCGGTATTACCCAGCATATCGGTGCCTACCAGGTGAAAACCGATCACGGCTCGGTAACCTTTTTAGATACACCGGGCCATGCGGCATTTACCGCGATGCGCGCCAGAGGCGCGGACGTTACCGACGTGGTGATTGTCGTTGTTGCCGCGGATGACGGCGTTATGCCGCAAACCAGAGAAGCGGTCGAGCATGCTCGAGCGGCTAATGTGCCGATTATTGTGGCGATGAATAAGATTGACAAGCCCGACGCCAATCCTGACAAAGTGATGCAAGAGTTGTCTACCATCAACGTGCTGGCGGAAGAGTGGGGCGGCGATGTACAGTTCCTGAAGATCTCTGCAAAAACCGGTGAAGGTATCGATGACTTGATCGAAGCGTTGATCGTGCAGACCGAAATTCTTGAATTGAAAGCCCCTGTTGAAGGCGCTGCATCGGGTATTGTTATTGAATCAAGACTCGATAAAGGCCGTGGTGTCGTGGCAACGGTGTTGATTCAAAAAGGTACTCTGGAAAGCGGTCAAATGGTGCTGTGCGGCCATGAATACGGTCGTGTTCGCGCCATGTTTAACGAGAACGGCCTAGCTATCAAAGAAGCCGGACCTTGTGCGCCGGTTGAGATTCTAGGGCTTTCGGGTACGCCGAATGCCGGCGATGAATTTCTGGTGGTGCAAAACGAACGCATTGCCAAAGATTTGGCCAAGCATCGCGAAGATCGCAAGAAACTGTCCCGACATGCCGTTCAACAAGCTTCCAAGCTGGACGAAGTGTTTTCCAGAATGACCACTGGTGAAATCGCCAGTGTCAATCTGGTGCTTAAAACCGATGTTCAGGGTAGTTTGGAAGCGTTGCGCAGCTCCTTGATCGGCTTGTCGAATGATGAAGTCGAAGTTAAAGTCGTTTCCGGTGGCGTCGGCGGCATTAATGAAGGCGATGCAACTTTAGCATTGGCTTCCGGTGCGATTCTGATGGGCTTTAATGTCAGGGCTGACGCGGCTGCACGAAGATTGATTGAAGAAAAAGGCATCGACCTGCATTACTACAGCATCATTTATGAAGCGATTGATGAGGTTAAAAAAGCCATCAGCGGCATGTTGGCGCCGGAAATTAAAGAACAGATTGTCGGTCTTGCCGAAGTGCGCGATGTGTTTAAATCGCCGAAATTCGGTGCGATTGCCGGTTGTATGGTCATTGACGGCTATGTGAAAAGAAACCTGCCAATACGAGTCCTGCGGAATAACGTGGTGATTTATGAAGGGCAGCTGGAATCTTTGCGCCGTTTCAAAGACGATGCGGCCGAGGTCAAGATGGGCATGGAATGCGGTATCGGCGTGAAAAACTACAACGATGTTCAGCCCGGCGATCAGATCGAAGTGTTTGAGCGCATCGAAGTTAAACGGGAACTGTAAATAGTATGGCAAGAGAATTCGGTCGTAATGCCCGCGTTTCATCGCAGATGCAGAAAGAACTTTCTTTGGTCTTGCAACGGGATATTGATGACTCCAGGCTGGGCTTTATTACTATCAACGAAGTGGTAGTCACTAAAGACCTTGCCGTTGCAAAAGTGTACGTCACGGTATTGAATGTCGATGAACAGGGTAAAAAAGATAATGTTAAATTGCTTAACGAGTTGGCTCCTGTCATTCGGCATCAATTGGCCAAAAGGATGCGCTTAAGGCACATTTCCGACTTGCGTTTTTATTACGACGATTCGTTTGATACCGGCATGCGGGTATCGGAACTGTTAAGTGGTTTGGATAAGCGCGACGAAGGTTAGTTCAGATGAGTAAACGCAAGTCCGGGTGCAATATTCACGGCATATTGCTGTTAGATAAGCGCCTGGGAGTGTCTTCAAACAGAGCCTTGCAGGAAGTCAGGCGCTTGTTCAATGCCAATAAAGCGGGACATACCGGCAGCCTTGATCCGCTGGCTACCGGTTTGTTGCCGCTTTGTTTCGGCGAAGCGACCAAAGTGTCGGCATTGATGCTCGATGACAATAAACGTTATCAAGTTGTTATCCAGCTCGGGATCATGACCGATACCGGCGACCGGGAAGGCGCGGTTATAGAGACCAAGCCGGTGCCGGAGTTATCCATCGATGACATACACGCCTGCCTGGAAAAATTTACCGGCGAAATCGATCAAGTGCCCCCCATGTATTCGGCTTTAAAGCATAACGGTAAAAAGCTGTATGAACTGGCGCGGGAAGGTAAAACGGTTGAGCGTAAAGCCAGGCATATCACTATATTAGAATTACAGTTGTTGACAGATACTCAAGCGCTGGCTGAGCAACCGGATCAGTTGACGTTGGACGTGTTTTGTTCAAAAGGCACTTATATCCGCTCGCTGGCGGAAGACATCGGACATGCTTTGGGTTGCGGCGGAACGGTAAAGGAATTACGTCGACTGGAAGCCGGGCAATTCACTATCGAAAATGCCAAAACCATCGAACAATTGGCGGCAATGGATCAGCAAAGCTTGTTTGAGTGCCTGATTAATGTCGATAAACCGTTGGAAGCGCTGCCCGCTGTGCAGTTGTCCGATGAGCAGACAATTTGCATAAAGAACGGCCAGTCGCTCAACCTTTCGCTTGTCGGCAACGCAGCAAGCGAAAGCGTGGAAAATCAACAAGGCACGGTGCGGATGTACAATGATGCGGTCTTTTTAGGCTTGGGAGAAATGCTAATGGATGGTAAACTAGCGCCTAAGAAGTTGTTTAATATGAGCAACGAGTTGGCCTGAGCTACATTGCCCAGGCAGAAAGAATACACCTGTTTCTACACCCTATCGCGGAAACAGTGTAACTAAGGAGCCGCCATGTCGGCGGCTTTATTTTTTAATTTTTAATCTAAATAGGGATTACAAATGCCATTTACAGCAGAACAAAAAAAAGCGGTTGTAGAAGAATATCGCTTGTCAGAAACCGACACAGGTTCGCCTGAAGTTCAAGTCGCCTTATTGACCGCGCATATCACCCATTTAACACCGCACTTTGCTGAACATAAAAAAGACAACCATTCGCGTCGCGGATTGTTGCGCATGGTTAATCAGCGTCGTAAGTTGCTGGATTACCTGAAAAATAAAGACGTAAGCCGTTACCGCACTTTGATTGACCGTCTCGGATTACGTAAGTAATAGAACAAAGAAACGGCACAACCCTGTTGTGCCGTTTCTGTTTTAACATTTCATGGATTGAACCAATTTTTAAACAACCTCTACACAAAGGAACCTTATAGTGAATCCTATCAGGAAAGAATTTCAGTACGGCGATCGACTCGTTAAATTAGAAACTGGTGAAATAGCACGTCAAGCTGACGGCGCTGTGATGATCGATGTAGATGGTACGACACTGTTGGTCACCGTCGTCGGTAAAAAACAAGCAAGCGGCGGCGACTTTTTTCCGTTGACTGTGAACTATCAAGAAAAAGCTTACGCGGCCGGTAAAATACCAGGCGGCTTTTTTAAGAGAGAAGGTCGTCCCAGTGAAAAAGAGACTTTAACATCTCGTTTGATTGACCGTCCTATTCGTCCTCTTTTCCCTGAGGGCTACACCAACGAAGTTCAGATCATTGCTACAGTCGTATCGCTCAATCCTGAAGTTGATCCCGAAATTCCTGCTTTACTGGGTGCCTCCGCTGCCTTGGCGGTTTCAGGTTTGCCTTTTAACGGCCCGGTAGGCGCTGCGACTGTTGGCTATAAAGACGGTGGCTATTTATTAAACCCTACGCCTGCCGCATTAAAGGAATCACAACTGGAATTAGTGGTTGCGGGAACCGCACATGCCGTATTAATGGTTGAGTCCGAAGCCGACAACCTGTCTGAAGAAGTGATGTTGGGCGCAGTGTTATTCGGTCACCAGCAAATGCAGGTTGCCATTAACGCCATTAACGAATTTGCAGCCGCTGCCGGTGCAGGCGTTGTTGAGTGGGTAGCCCCCGAAGTTAATGCCGAACTTAAAAAACTGGTCACTGCGGAAGTTGAAGCCGGCATTAAAGCCGCTTATCAAGTCGCGGAAAAACTGGTTAGACAAGAACAACTGAAAGAAATTAGAAATGCCGTGGTTGAAAAACTGGTGGCTAATGGCGAGTATGCGGAAAGCGACATACGCGGCATTATCGAACATCTGGAATACAGCATCGTTCGTAACGCTATCCTTAACGAAGGCAAGCGTATTGACGGTCGCGAGTTAGACAAAATCAGACCGATTACTGTCAGAACCGGCGTATTGCCCAGAACTCACGGGTCTGCATTATTTACCCGCGGCGAAACTCAGGCTTTAGTCGTTGCAACACTGGGCACGCAACGCGATGCGCAAATCATTGACGCATTGGCCGGTGAATACAAAGAACCGTTCATGCTGCATTACAACTTTCCTCCGTACAGCGTTGGCGAAACCGGATTTGTCGGCTCGCCAAAACGTCGTGAGATTGGTCATGGCCGCTTGGCGAAACGTGGCGTTGCCGCCGTATTGCCCAACATGGAAGAGTTCCCGTACACCATTCGCGTGGTCTCGGAAGTAACCGAGTCCAACGGCTCAAGCTCCATGGCTTCGGTCTGCGGCAGCAGCTTGGCGTTAATGGATGCCGGTGTGCCCATTAAATCACCGGTTGCCGGTATTGCGATGGGCCTGATTAAAGAAGGCGACAGCTTTGCGGTATTGTCCGACATTATGGGCGATGAAGATCATTTGGGCGATATGGACTTTAAAGTTGCCGGTTCAGTGGACGGTATTACCGCGCTGCAAATGGACATCAAAATTGACGGCATTACCGCAGAAATCATGAAGTCGGCTCTGGATCAAGCAAAACACGGTCGTTTGCATATCTTGGGCGAAATGAATAAAGCGTTGTCCACCACCCGCGAAGAAATGTCCGATTTCGCGCCGCGTATCATCACCTTTAAAATCGACCCGGCTAAAATCCGCGAAGTTATCGGTAAAGGCGGTGCAACCATCCGCAGCATCACCGAACAAACCGGCGCCAGCGTCGATTTGACCGATGACGGTATCGTTAAAGTGGCATCTGTCGATAAAGCGGCCGGTGAAGAAGCGCGTCGCCTGATCGAAGAAATCACCGCTGAGGTTGAAGTCGGTAAAACCTACGAAGGCAAAGTCGTCAGATTAATGGACTTCGGCGCATTCGTTACCATACTTCCCGGCAAGGACGGCTTGGTTCATATCTCGCAAATTTCAGAGGAACGCGTTGATAAAGTCAGCGACAGATTGAATGAAGGCGATGTGGTCAAAGTCAAAGTGCTTGAAATAGACCGTCAAGGCCGAGTCAGATTGAGTATGAAAGAAGTTGACGCGGAATAACATCTAGCTGTGTTACCGCTCTTGACTGAAGGGCGGTTTAACGATGAAGAAAAGGGGTTGTGATTCGTCGCAATCCCTTTTTTCGTTTAATGACCGTATAGTCGTCTCACAGCTTGAGTTAGCGGAGCGTAACCCTCCTAAGTAACAGGATTGGTTAACTCACCACGAAGACACGAAGGGCGCGAAGTTTTTTGCTTGAGTTATTCTTATGCTGTTATCGTTTAAATTGATTCCAGTCTATCCACCAATAACCCTCCCCATATAAAAATGATCAGCAACAGTCAAAAAATACAAATAGCTAAAAATTTCGAGAAGTTGCACCCAATGCCATTTGCCGCATGGACGTCCGATGAGGATTATCAGTCAGATGATGATCGTTATTCGGCTGTTTACGATAACCTTATTCACGGCGTTTACGGCGATTGCTATGGGCTTAACGCCGAGTATGATGAAGACGATAATTTAATTCAAGAAGCTACGGAATTTGAAGTTGCGGTTGAAGGATTTGGTTCAGCGGCAGGACAGACTGAAACGTTCTTTTTTGACATAGGCAGTGAATCGACAGGAATAAGCAAATTCATTGAAGAGCATGGCAGGCACGGGGATTGGTAGTCTAACTGGCAAAACGCCGTACTCGCCTGAAAAACGCCTCTATTCTCCTCTTTGTGCAGGCAAGAGATATACCAAATTACTGTTACCGTTTAGCAAGGTATGGCTAACCGGCAAGCCGTTGCCGAACTTCACCAGCCCCAAATTGCATTCGGCGAACACGCGTAACTTGCTGTTTTCCGCTTGTAATAGCTGCACTTTGGAGGTCCAGCGTTGATTGGGCATTAGCGCCCAATGACGGTGGGTTTTTATGCCGGTGTCGTGCCCGGCTGCGTGCTCCAGAAACTTGTATTGCTTGGCATTGGGTTGGTTGCTAAGGGCGGTACTGGTCAACTGGCAGCATTGCAAGGTGCGACCCTGGTATTTGAACTGGGCGTTGGCGGTAAAGGCGTAATGCACGTCGCCGGATAAAAACACGCAACGCTTGATATTCATGCGCCGCAGTAGAGTGTCCATAAAGCCGACGAAGCCCTCTTTGTTGGAGCTCCATGATTCCGCATCCAGTTTGTTTACCATCCAACCGGTAATGAAGCCTTCCTTATCGATCAGTTTTTCCAATATCCGCATCGGTTTCCAGCTTTCCAACCAACCTGCTAACCACAAGGCTATTTGCTGAATATGCTCGATAGCCGAAAAACCCATGACCGGCGTAGCGGCGATAATGATCGGGCCGGTATTATCGTCGATGTCTTGCCCGGTTTTTAACTTGGCCCACTCCACTCGCAACCAGTCTAAGGCATAACGATCCATTAGCACCGCTGGATAATACTTATTTTCATACTGGCGCTGGGTACGGGAATCCATTGCGATAATGGGCGGTTCGGTAGGAATGGAAAATCCCCAGCCCCGGCTTTTCCACATATGCAGATCATAGCGATCGCCGATGGCGCAATCGTTGAAGTCGTCATTAAGATGTAGGCTAACGCTGAAAGCCAGGTCTTTGTGAAAATTATCAGGATCGTTGCCCCAGGCCTGAAAAGCCCAATAAGCCGCCAAGGCGTTGGAAACGATACGCCGCCCCATTGCCGAGCCTCGCACGCCATCGTACCAATTGCCGGTAATATTCCAATCGTCGGTAACGTCATGATCATCGAAGATCATGTAAGTGGGGATATTAGCCAATAATTGACGTACTTGGGGCAAAGTCTCGTGATAAGAGCGCAACGGTTTGGCTTGCTTGAGCCAGGCCGCTTTGGCCTTGCTATGCTTGTCTTCTCCTTCTTGAGTCGTTTCGGATTCGGCTACGCCAATAGCTGCCAAGTCCTGCCAGTTCCACACCGGTTCCCATTTGGAGGAATTCCCGAAAGCATAGAGGTACATAGCGGCGTATTCGCCGAAGGTGAACAAATGGTTTTCCGATTCGCCGGAACTGAAATGAGACCACCGCCCGTGTTTTTCCATCAGCACTTGCTTTCTACCATGCAGGGGGATGCTCGATGGATCCAGACGGGTAGGCGACGACGGCTCAAGCATGAGGGGGGCATCGATTAAAGGCAAGCTTTCCTGTTTGCCGACGACAACTAGCGATTGTTGCCTCAGCATAGCCAGTAAGGAAATAGCGACATCGTCAGCGTAAATCTGATCGCCGGTCAGCAATAACAGGGAGGGGCGCAACTCCAGATTGTCGTAGGTTTTTTCCAGTAAAGTATGTCCATGACTGAGCGCATCCGGCATCGGCTTTTGCTTTTTCGGATCAAAACCACCACCGTGCGGTTTACGGCAACTGCCATGCAATAGTTGTTTGAGTTTGGAGGGGATAAAAAAACTGGGATATTTGAGAGAACCATAAGCCAGATCGCTAAGATCCAAAGGCCGCGCATTGCCTTCGGCGTCTACTTCGTCCAGCCGATAGTACATTAACGTATCGGCGAGAAAGACCGGATCTTTACCATCTAATCCTCCTGTGTCTTCATTGGGCCGCGCTTGCAATAAGTAAACCCAAAGGTTTTTACCCAACTGCACGCGTTGTTCAGTTAAATCGTCCAGCTTGCTTTGTCCTAACGCTGTTTCTTGGCTGTCCGTTATGGTTAATTGCAATGCCAGAGGGTTAGCAACGGCTAGCCATACACATACCCGGTTCTTTGTGGTCCGGCGCAGAATAGGTCCGGCTAATAGATTTACTGTCATGATGTGTCCGTAAGAATGGTTATTTTAAGCGCTGATTTGCTGTGCAAAAAAATAATAAGGAAGGGGGTATGGTCCGTTTTACCCCATCGTAGGGTGCTAATTATCGCAAGCCATTTTGCTGATTAAATAGCGGGACGGAGCACAGACGCCGTCCCGCCACTCGCTTAATTACAGTTTTTTTAGATACTCCAGAAGAGCGGTCTTCTCTTTATCGGTAAAAGTGGTGCCGTAATCATGGCCGCAACGGCTGTTGCCGGAGTTTCTATCGCTGCAATCCGTTGTTTTTAGGGTGAAGTTGAATTTGGTCTGCTCAGCCGCCAGTCCGACTGTATTAGGGTCATATTCAGGACCGATCTTGAACTCAGCCAACCGGTTTGCCGACGGCGTCAATAACTCGGTCAACGTTGCCACCGAGCCGTTATGCAGGTAAGGCGCGGCGGCCCAAATTCCTTGAAGTACGCGAGATTCGTAGGGATAAGTCGCAGCGGCGGCGGGTAGCTGAGCTTGAGCAATTTCCTTGAGTTCATCAACGGTGCCCACAGCGCCGATGTCTTCGACCTTTTCAATTTCCTGTTTCAGCTTTAATGCCAACTTATCCAGCAAGTTCAGCGCCTTTTGCTGTTCCTCGTCTAAATCGACAGGGAAGTAATGTTGAAGGATAGCGCCGACTGTCGTCACGCCCAAAAGCGAAAAGGCTTTGTCGCGTGGTTTAATCGGGGTTTGTCCGGGGAAGAGCATTGCGCCTGTAAGGATGCCGGAGTCGACCTCTGAGCCGAGCAAGTTCACTTCCCTGGAGTCCGTACCTACGTCCAGGATCGGAGTGGCCCAAGTTTCGTGAGTAAGAGAGCGCAATTTGCCTTTCGTGATGCCGTGGCAATCGGCGCAGCTTTTATTTTCTTCGGCCGGATCTTTTTTGTTGAACACTTTCTCGCCTTCTGAAGCCAGGTGATGATTCAGTTTCCAAGGCCATTTTGGCGGACCCAGCTTCATAATCATGTCTTCCTGCTTATTCAAGCCGGGGAAGTTGGCCGAGTTATCGGATACATAATTGATCTTGTAGATTTTTGAGTCGTCTTCTTGCGGATGGAAATTGGCAAAAACGCCGAAAACCTCGCCAATATTCCGGTTAAGTCCCAATAGGCGGTCGCCATTTGGGGCGAAGCCGGGCCACTGGGTTATATCTTGAATCGGCGCATTCCAGACAAACGGATAACGTACCGGTGCATCGGCTAATTTGATGTTTTCCGGAATCATATAAGTCGGAGCAGGACCGATGTCGAGACCGCTTAAGCGGTTGAAGATCATCGATACGGCATCGAGTCGAGACGGTCCCCAAGGCGATTCTGTCGGCAGCGAACGGCTCATGATCGTATGATAAGGCAGGAACCAAGCGGAAACGTTGGTACGCAATTGGTCCTGATCGGATTGCTTTGCCGATGAGCCTAGTACGGCGCGGGCGAACTCGGTAAAGGCGGCCTGATCGGTAAGCACCTTGTTGACGGCGGTGTCGAGATCGGCAAAGAAGCTCTGGATGTCGGTAATTGCAGGGCCGCCGTCGATCCGGTAGGAGGTTCCGGAAACATCAATTTGACGCGTATGACAAGCAGAGCATGTCAAGCCCATGATTTTCTCGCCCTTTTCCTTGGCAACGGTAAAACCGACCGGTAAACCGGGCTCCGGGCTTTTGGGATTGGCTAGATAGCCATAACGCGTGAGGCTGTTCGCCATGAATGGCGCCCCATTGTCTTGTTTTAGGGCGTTGATCCATTTCAACGGTATGACGCGCGAACCCTGATCCTCCGTATAATACTTTTCCCGGTTGGCGGCAGTCCACTGCGACCCTTGATCGGTCATGACCAGCGAATTGGAGGCCATCGATGGCAGCGGAGCCAGCATAGCCATCGTGAGAATCGCGCCGGTAAGGCGTCCGATCCTCAAGGTAGATTTAGTTTTTTTCATTATCTCTTCCTCATTACAAGTATTGTTAATTACCTACCGCCCTTGTCTGTTGTAACTTGCAACAAAAGGTCAGCGTTTCAAAATAAGCGCCAGCTAAGATTGAAACATGCTCAAGGAAGGTAAGTTTTGTTTTTTTCGAAGCCGTTTTGATCAGCGCCACAAAACCATGTAGAAGATGAATACCATGCTATCTGCATAATGGACTAAGCCGTTAGTCGAAAACAGCAAGGCAATGTAACCCAAACCAAAACCGATGTATGTCGGTTATGGATTATTAAGGTGTAAGCGTTTTGCTATTTGTGAAGTTAACTGACTGGGTTTTCGTGGCCGATGTCAGTGGGGCTGCTCCCAAGCCGGTTAGAGCAGAAGGCGGAAATCGCCGGTCAGACAAAAAAGTTCGGTTAAACTGTCCATGAGCGCTTTTCGGTCGTATTGAAAGGTGGATTCAACTCCGAAGTGCAACCTTACCAGCCAGGCGCCTGACTCACTCGCTCCGGAAGCTGTTCCGTCTCAGGTTATGTTCAGCAACTAATTCGATTATATCTTCACAGCCGAATTTTTTAGCTAACGACAAGGCGTCGTCGCCTTTTGGGGTTTCTAACGTGGGGTTGGCCCCATTTTTCAATAACAAGGCAACCATATACTGATCAGCTGTTGATATCGCCCGCATTAAAGGCGTCCAGCCCTTTTGATCGCGCACATTAACCTCAGCGCCAACCATTATCAGTTGCTCGGCTAATTCTTTATAGCCCGGCGTCTTTTTTTCGCACACAACCTGTAGCGTAGTTAAACCGGTTGCATTCTTTACATCCGCATCCGCTCCGGCCCCTAATAAAATATTGGCAATAATCGTAAAGCCGTTTCTTAGTGCGATTTGAAGGGCGCTCTCGCCATTATTATTACACGCATTAACATTAATGCCGCCCAGTACAAACAAATCCACTAACTTTTTGCTGCCTCGATTGACGGCATCTAAAAACTCAGGTGCAGCAAAACGGATACCTAGCCGATCGAGTTCGTTTCTTGCCCCGGCTCGGATTTCTACTACGCGCAGTTTTTCAATATCGTGAAATTTAAAAAGCCGATGAATATCTTGAAAAGCATCATCATCAAACCCTTTACGCTTCCCTCGGGTATCAATCAGAAGACTTGTGAAATAGGCGTCAATTTTAGGATTAGTCCAGAGGACGAGAAGTTTTTTAATAACGTGGGGGTATTTTTGTTGCAATGCGAATGGGTAGCCATCTCCCAGTGCTTCAAACAAAGCGTGTTTCATAGTGAACCTTGATTTTTTTGTAGCAGTTCAAACCTAATCTAGGCTATCGCGCAATGTCGCCATGCCTGATGTTAGCGGCTTAAGCCACATCCAAAACAGGTGTCCGGATTATTAAGCGCCCGTTAGCAATGATAGCACATTGCCCTGCCATATTCAGCGCCAAAAACGGCCGGTCGAGACCGACAGAAACAGGCCGTTAGCGGCAACTCGCTCAGGCTCATCCATGATATTGTTTACCGAAAAACCCACAGGTGCGCGCTAAACCTTCCCGATTAACGCGCATCCATGTCCTATTAACTAATGGTTGTGATCCTTATGCGTATTACCGGACTTGTCATGCTTGCCGTGTTTAGGCGGTAATATCTCCACCAGTTCCATCATGCCGTTGTCCTCGTGGCCTACATTATGGCAATGCTCAACCAGCGCGCCGGTGTAGTCCAAGGGTTGTTGCAGGAACTGCACCACTTCGCCGTAATTGTTTAATGGATTGTTTGGCGGGGCGTTGGGGACTGTTAGGTCGGCGGGGATGGTCAGTCCGCCGGGGAATGAGCAGTTAGCGTATGTACCGGCTGCCGCATCAAATCCAGCGGCGACGCCTGCGCAATTGACCAGCAGGGTATCGCGCCACATCGGGAACGGATATTTCAACTGACCTCGCGATACCAATTGAAACGAGTTGATGTGAATGTGGAACATGTGGCTGTCAGCGGCGCTTTGCGCTGCCCACTTATCAACTTGATTCAATACAAGGTCGCGTTGGCTACGGAGAGGATTGAATACTCTGCCGTTGACGACCGAACCGCCGCCGTCCTTACTGGCATAGGTTTTGGTGGTAAATCCGTAGGTTACGCCTTGGGTTGGCAGCTGCGGACTTTGTTCTTCGGTGATAGTTTTCGGCGCAGTCAGCTTGTTAAGCTCCATCTGGCTGGGAATTGCCATGTTATAGGCTATTTGGTTCGCGGGATCGGTTACCGATACGGTAAGAATCGGCGTTGCATTGGCGTATGCCGATGCTTGGCATAATTGCCCGATCGGGAGGCCGTTGCCTGCAATGCTGGAATCGTACAAAGCGTAAGCGCCCGGTTTGTCCGGCGCTTTGACCATCAGGTCCAGACGCTGTCCCGGAGCCAGATACAGCAGTTCGTTGTTCAGTATGTCATTGCCGCTAGCTGTAATAATCACAGGCGTGTTGCCGATGCGTACCGGCAAATCGGCGGCTTTTGCGCTTGGGTTTTGCAAGGGTACGCCATCGGTCGCCAATACATAGGCGGAGGGCGAGGGCGCGGTTGTGCCGTTCAGCGGCAGCAAGCACATCGGGACTACATTGCCGATAGTGCCGTTGACGACCCGCCAAAGCTGAGCCTCATTGGTTCGCATTGAAATGGACGGCTGAAACTGTCCGTTGACCGATATAGCGTTATTGGTGCTGTTTGGGGCAGGCGGTGTCGGGCCGCCGAAACCGCAATTGGCAAAACTGTAAACGCTTTTACAGGTAATTTTATAGGGATCGGCATTGTCGCCTTTGGAATCCGCATCGTATTGGACTTCCTGGAGCATCACGATTTGCTCTTGAGCCGCCTTTACCGGAGCCAGGCTTTCCAGGCCGTGTTTGGGGTCTTCGACAATCAATGCGCCGGCAAAACCGTCGGCCAGATGCATGGATACCGCGCCGTGTTTGTGGGCGTGATACCAGTAGGTGCCGGATGGGTGATTGTCGGGGATGGCGTATGAATACTTGAAATGGCCGGTTACGCAGTCTTTTTTATCGGTTTCCTGACGGCATTGCTCAAGGGGGGCGAACGGCGTGTCTTGCGGGTAAATGCTGAGCAATACATTGTCGCTCGGACTCTTGGGGGATACATGCAAACCGTGGGTGTGCAGGTTGATTACATCGAAGCCGTGCGGATCGGTCATGCTATGGCTGCCGTCTCCTTCGGATTCGCTGTAACTGAGGCTGTTGATCAGTTTAGCGTCGAATTTGTCGCCGGGGCGGATGCGCAATGTGGGGCCGATCAGTAATCCGTTGGGTTGAGACGCTTTGGGCTTGCTGTCGGTCAGCTTAATGCCGCGCGCCTTGACTACCGGGTTGTTTTTGGTCGAGTCATTCGGTGTCGGCGAGGGGCCGAACAGGGTATAGGCCTCGGATTTAACTTCCAGCTCAACCTTCAAGGATTTGCTGTGTTGGTCGGAGCTAACCGACTGCGGCTGCTGCAATGGCGCGCCGTCGGCTAATACGGCGGCCGGCGCGGCCATTGCTCCGATAATCGCCAAGCTCGCCAGTTTTCCAGGGAGCAATTTTGTTGCGGTTTTCTTTGGCATTCTTCTCTCCTCATCAGTTGTCTTGTCATTGAGCCAGCCGCTCATTGTTTGTGTTGTTGTAGCTGGATAGCGCAGATCAGCCAAGGCTTTTAATAGCGTTAAGCCAACGGCCTAGGTAAGTTAACATATTTGATTGTGAATCCAAAGCGCATGAAATTGCTGCTATTCCGGTGTTGGATGTTGTTCGTGCAGATGAGTAGGGCGGCTAAGGCGTGTTTTTTCGCCATGTTTTATAAGGCGCGTACGGCACGCCCTGTGGCGGATATGCTTATGTGGGAGAAGATATTTTCGGATAATGATTTGCTAAGGTGAGCGGCATTATTGCCGCGGAGTTTTGCTTTACGAATAAAGCGCTTCCACCATCAATGTCAAATCGATCGATTCCAAGGTAACGCTTTGTTTTTCTGAGAAACTCTCGCGCTGCCACGCGGTTCGGCGGCGGTAAATTTCCAGGTAAGGCGAGTCCTGAGACAGTAGAACGTACTCTTGTAAACGATCAATCGTTTGATAAGCCTGAAGCTTTTCGGTGCGATCGGTTCGCTGAGTGGAATCGGACAGCACCTCCACAATCAAGCAGGGTTGCTCGTTGTAATAACGGTCCGCCTCTTCCTCGCAGACGACTTGCACATCGGGGTAGTAAAAACGCACGTCGTCGCCGCGTTTGATTTTTACTTTCATGTCCGATTGAAACGGCTCGCAACGGGTGCCGCGCAAATGCAGATCAAGGCGAGTCATAAGGCGGCGCACCACGCGATTATGATTACGACTAGCCCCGGTCATTGCATATACAAGCCCGTTAACATACTCATGCCGAGTCTCGGTATTATTATCGTTTTCCATCAACAGATAAGCTTCGGGCGTGAGTATTGGGTCGGGTAGAATAAATGCCGGGTTAGTCATGTTAACTCCTTAATCGGGAAGATAATTTAACGTAGCCTCGTTGACGGCAACTACGGCGCGTAATGCGTTTCGATATACCGTTGCACGATTTCCTGAAACTCTTCGGCAATCCGGTCGCCTTTCAAAGTAACGGTTTTTTCGCCGTCTTCATAAACCGGCGCTACCGGGGTTTCGCCGGTGCCGGGCAGGCTGATGCCGATATTGGCGCTTTTGCTTTCGCCTGGTCCGTTGACCACGCAACCCATAACCGCCACTTCCATGGTTTCAACGCCCGGATATTGAGTGCGCCAGACCGGCATTTGATCGCGTAAATAGCTTTGGATGTCCATCGCCAGTTTCTGGAAATAATCGCTGGTGGTGCGACCGCAACCGGGGCAGGAGATAACCATTGGGGTGAATGAACGAAAGCCCATGGTTTGCAGGATTTCCTGGCCGACAATCACTTCCTGGGTTCTGGAGGCGCCGGGTTCCGGCGTCAACGAAATACGGATGGTGTCGCCGATGCCTTGCTGCATCAATACCGATAAAGCCGCAGACGAGGAGACGATGCCTTTGGAGCCCATGCCGGCTTCGGTCAGGCCCAGATGCAGTGCATAATCGCAACGGCTGGACAGGTCTTGATAGATGTTGATCAATTCCTGTACGTTGCTGATTTTGCAGGACAGGATGATTTTGTCTTTGCCAAGCCCCAATTCTTCGGCTTTAGCGGCGCTTTCAAGCGCGGACAGCACAATCGCTTTGCGGGTGACGGCGGCCAAAGGCTCGGGGGTTGCAAGGCTTCTGTTTTCATCCAGCAAGCGAGTCAACACCGCTTGATCCAAGCTGCCGCCGTTGACGCCGATGCGTACCGGTTTGTTGTATTGGCAGGCAAACTCGATCATTTGCTGGAATTGCGGGTCACGGCTTTTGCCGCGGCCGACGTTGCCCGGATTGATGCGGTATTTGTCCAAAGCCTGGGCGCAGTCGGGGTATTTTTCCAGCAGCTTATGGCCGTTAAAATGAAAGTCGCCGACGATTGGCGTCGAGTTGCCTTTTTTATCCAACTGGTTGCGTATTTCGGCAACGGCCGCGGCCGCTTCCTCGGAATTGACCGTGATGCGCACCAGTTCGGAACCGGCGGCGGCCAGCTCAATGATTTGGTTGACGGTTGCCGTAACGTTGGCAGTATCGGTATTAGTCATTGACTGAACGACGATAGGAGCGCCGCCGCCGACTTTAACATCGCCGATTAAAACTTGATGGGTGATTTTTCTAAGGCTAATAGACATATACAAAATCTTTTGGAAAAGGTTACAGTTATCTGGAAGAATGTTGTTAAATTATACGCCGATACAGGTCATTAAGTAGAGTTTAGTGTGAGGATAAATTATTTCTCCGACATACATTTGGAGTTCGGATGGCTGAAAGCGCCGGATAATGATGCCGACATTATTGTCGCGGCCGGCGATATAGGCATCGGGACGCAAGGCCTGGACTGGCTTAAAACGTTGAATAAACCGGTTATTTATGTTGCCGGTAATCACGAGTTTTATTCGCATGAATATCAACACACCTTGCAATTGATCCGTAATCAATGCGTCGACAGCAACGTGCATTTTCTTGAGAACGACTGTTTAATATTTCAAGGCGTACGTTTTTTAGGCTGTACGCTGTGGACCGATCTGTTTGTTGAGGGTGACAAAACAGCAGCGGCGTTAGGCAAGACGCTAAATGATTTCAAGCGAATTCAGTTTGCCGAAAAGCCTTTCGATACGATGCAGTTTAGCCATTGTCATCAACGCTCAAAAATGTGGCTTGAACGTGAGTTAGCCCAGCCGTTTTCGGGGCGAACGGTGGTGATAACGCATCACGCGCCTTCCTTGTGGAGCTGGAATGACTCGGCTCATGCGCTGAAGAAACTGGCCTATTGCAATGACATGAAATCCCTGCTGCATGAATATGAAATTGCTGCCTGGATTCACGGTCATGTTCATAGCCAGATGGATTATCGTATAGCGGGCGCCAGAATATTGTGTAACCCCAGAGGTTATGCAGGCGCAAAAATCGCCCCCCGTTTTGACCAGAACAGGGTGGTGGAGATTTAGAGTGAAGCGGGCAAAAGATGAAAGCCTTTAGCCTTAAATTTAGCATAAACAGACTCATTACAACTTTACAAACCAAACACCCCATGACAAAAATCAATATCCAACAAATGATGGCCGAAAGCGGCGTGGCATTCGGCACCAGCGGCGCGCGAGGGTTAGTAAGCCAAATGACCGATCAGGTCTGCACCGCTTATACGCTGGCGTTCCTGCATGGCCTGGGCCTTGCGAAAACCGGGCAAAAAATCGCCCTGGGCATGGACTTGCGGCCGTCAAGCCCGGACATCGTCCGCGCTTGCGTGGCGGGTATCCGCCAGGCCGGGTGCGAGGTGGATTTCTGCGGGATGTTGCCCACTCCGGCGCTGGCTTTGTATGCTCTGGCGCAAGGCATTCCGGCAATTATGGTTACCGGCAGCCACATTCCGTTCGATCGCAACGGCATCAAGTTTTATCGGGCCGAAGGCGAGATCAGTAAAGCCGACGAAGCGGCCATCACTCATGCCGAAGTCGAACTGGAGGAAAAATGTCCCAGCCTTCTCCCTGAGGGAGAAAGCGCCGATGCAACAATCGTCAATCCAGCCGCCTTGCAGCAATACCGGCAGCGCTATATCGGCCTGTTTGCCGCCGATTTACTAAGCGGTTGGCGGATCGGGGTTTACGAGCATTCCAGCGCGGCGCGCGATTGCCTGCGCGATGTGCTGAGCGCGCTGGGCGCGGATGTGGTGGGGTTGGGGCGTACCGATACCTTTGTGCCCCTCGATACCGAAGCGGTCAGCGAAGAAGATCGCCGACGCGGACTGGCCTGGGCGGCGGAGTATCATCTGGATGCCATCATCTCCACCGACGGAGACGGCGATAGGCCGCTGATCGCCGATGAAACCGGCAACTGGTTGCGCGGCGATATCGTCGGCTTATTGTGCGCGCACTTTCTGGGCGCCGATACCGTGGTCACGCCGGTGAGTTGCAATACCGCAATCGAAGCATCGGGACTGTTTCGGCAAGTGATCCGCACCCGCATCGGTTCGCCGTACGTAATTGCCGGAATGGAACAGATGCTCGCTGCCGGTAGTCCCGGCGTAGTCGGTTTTGAAGCCAACGGCGGCTTTCTGGTGGGCAATGATTTGACGGTCGGCGGCCAGCCCCTGGCCGCGCTGCCGACCCGCGATGCGGTACTGCCCGCTTTGGCGGTGCTGGCGATGGCTCGGCAACGGGGCGGCAACGTGTCGGCCCTGCTCGCCGGTTTGCCGAAGCGATATACTGCCAGCGACCGCTTGCAGGATTTTCCGGTTGCCGATAGCCGGGCGTTGCTGGACAGGTTGCAAGGCGATGACACCGCGTATCGAAGCCTATGGGGTAATGAACTGGGCGCGCTTGCCCAACGTGATTTGACCGACGGCCTACGCTTGACGTTCGACAACGGCGAGATCGTGCATCTGCGTCCTTCCGGCAACGCGCCGGAATTGCGCTGCTATGCGGAAGCCGGCACTATGGAACGGGCTCAAACACTGGTCGCCTTGAGTTTGCAACGCATTGCCGGAGCATCTTGATGAAAAACTGTATAAGCGCATCGCTGCTTGTCGCGATCATTGTCTTATCAGGGCGTGCCGTTGCAACCCCGGCTTTCCTGCCGGAAGACCCCCAACGGCCTGTCGACAAGATTAGTCGCGACCTCAACATCGCGCCGGAGCAGTTTACCGCCTGTTTCAGGCATGTTGCTCCGGCTCCGCAGGGAACGCGGCCTACCGCTGAGCGCGTCCATTCCAACAAAGAGGTTCTACTAAGCTGCTTGCAGAAGACGAACGCCAATATCACCAATGACAGGCTCGACGAAGTGATGGATCGATACCGTCCAGGCGGGCGCGAGGCGCAAACGCCGATCAGTGAATAGGCCCATACTATCGACTAGCGAGAACCGCTTCGGTGCGGCGTCTTGTCAGGACCGGCCTTTAGCCGTATAGCTGGTCATCAGGCTCTGGTAGAGCGGGGTGTGGTCGCAAATGAGCTTGCCAAAGCCCTGGATGTCGTTGCGCCAGTCACGGTGCAATTCGGAACCCACCGCGAACCAATCCAGCAGTTGCACTCCGGCGGTCGCCATCCTAAGCCAGGCGGCCTCGCGGCTGGCTTGGTTGAATGTGCCGGAGGCATCGGTGACGACGAACACCTCGTAGCCTGCTTCCAACGCGGAGAGCGCAGGGAATGCTACGCAGACCTCGGTTACGATGCCGGCGATGATCAGCTGTTTGCGGCCGGTGTCCTTCACGGCCTTGACGAAGTCCTCGTTGTCCCAAGCGTTAATCTGGCCGGGGCGGGCGATGAACGGAGCGTTGGGGAACATCGCTTTCAGTTCGGGCACGATGGGGCCGTTCGGACCTTCCTCGAAACTGGTGGTGAGGATAGTCGGCAAATTGAAAAATTTCGCCATATCGGCCAAGGCCAGAATACTGTTCTTGAATTCGCTGGGTTGATAGTCCTGTACCAACGCAGTCAGGCCGGACTGGTGGTCTACGAACAGAACTGCCGCATCTTCCTTGGAAATACGACGATACTTGTAAGGGCTGTTCATGATGTCACCTCTTTCATGGGTTGATGTTGAGTGCGACGAAGCCTCTCCCTGTCTGACAAGTGATTATCTTGTTCTTACACGCTGCCTTTATAAAATATCAACATTCGACCTGAATATGCAATTCGTATAAAAACCTACCTCCTAGCGCTGGTCTATATTATCGTCTGAAGTCATTCTCTTAAAACATCGGCGAAACTGTCGACCACTCCTGCATTGCTTGATCGCCTGGGCGATCTACTTTAACTGTGCCGCCCTCGATTGAGCTTACCCAGGTTAGCGGAATGTAATGGTGTTGACCTGCCTTATCTTTCTTCAACTTGATGGTATCAGTCCCCTCCATATGATCGACAGTAGCAAATTGTCCGTCTTGGGAGCAAACAACGGGCATATCAGGTTTAATTTGGTCAGGGTTAATCATGTTTTTTCTCCTGTTGGCTCAGTTTGAACCGGTGTTATGGAAATTCTTAATTCAGGCGAGGATTGAAAACACTATCCTTTAACTGGATTACTCGATTTTTTCTTAACGAGTGAGTTCCCTACATACCTCAAATCCCCTTGTCTGTGTTTTAAGACTACACAGGTAATTAAAATCGGTCTGTGCGACTTCGCACATAGTCAATGTCCTTGTGTTACCAAAATAATAATCGCGTAACTTTGGCATAACACTGCTTAATTTTGTGTCCGGAAAAGTGTTGACACATTACATTACTCAGTCGCTTTATGTGTGCCACCGTACCGACTTAACTCAATTGTCCAATTTATAATTATGCTGGTCCAAGAATAATTTTTTGTGTCAGGGCTTGAATCGAATTGATATGAACATAGCGACAAGGTCATTTTCCACATTATTGAAGATTCGAGTAATTAAGCAGACATGAAAGAAGCATCAAATGGAAGACGCTGGCTATATCGCAGAGTGATTTTATTAATTCATCATTAGCTGTCCAGACGCATTGGGCCAGTAATAACGCTCATCCAAAGCAAGCAAGTAACACGATATTCTTGTTGAAACCATTTTCAAGATAAAACCGGATCTACTTAACCTCTGGATGTACTTAATCTCTCTAACCCTGTGAGACCATCATGAAAACCAGAAAAACTATTCGCGAAATATCCCATAACCCCAACCAGTTTTTAAAAATTATCAAGGTAGCTGTTGTTATGAGTATCGGCCTTGGCTCTGTTACCCAGTCTGTATGGGCTGAAAACCAAACTCCAGACGTTCAAAACGCACAGAATGAACCTGCCAAAAAATCAGATGATGGCAAGGGGAAATTACCCACATTTGAACAGGCTGATATCAATGGCGATCACTACGTTACTAAAAGTGAATTGAAGAATTTCCCTTATTTACTGCAAGTATTCGACAAGGTGGATGCAGGTCATGACGGTAAGTTGGAACAACATGAATACCAAAACCTGGAAATGGAAACCAAACGGGAAGGGGAAGTTAAGTAAATGGGTATAGGCCCACACCGTCGAGGCATTTGAGGTTGGGCGCCGACATCACCGTGTGGAGGCGCTAATGCGAGAACAACGTGTCTCTTGATTAGCTAAGTAATCGAGCTAAAGTTTTCGGGTATATTGGAGTGCAAGCTCTGCTTGCAAAGCAGGCAAAGCCTGCACTCCGGCTTTAAACAAGAGCTGGAAACTTATATTCAGGCACTTAGATGCTTCAGGTTATGCGACACTTATAGCTTTGAATGAGTTTCACGCAGAGTTACAAATTCCTCGGCAGCAGTAGGATGTATGCCGATAGTTGTATCAAAGACCGCCTTGGTCGCACCGGCTCGAATGGCAACTGCCATGCCCTGGATAATTTCAGGGGCGTCAGGCCCTACCATATGCATGCCGACAACCCGATCCGTGCTGCGTACCACGATCATCTTCATCAGGGTTCGTTCATCCATGCCGGAGAGGGTGTTTTTCATTGGTGTAAAACGGGTTTGGTAAATGTCGATGTCCGGGTATTTTTCGCGCGCCTGTGCTTCGGTTAGACCGACCGTACCAATAGGGGGCTGGCTGAAAACAGCGGTGGGAATATTGTCGTAATCCACCGATCTCGAGTGATTGGCATACAGCTTATTTACCAGAGCCATGCCCTCCGCTATGGCTACCGGGGTCAGGTTGACCCGGTTAGTCACATCACCCAACGCATAGATTGACGGCACATTGGTTTGATAGTCCCCATTAACCTTAATGGCGCCTTCGTCGTCCAATTCAATGGCAAGCGCTTCCAGTCCAAATCCGGTTGAATTCGGTGTTCTGCCGGTGGCATACATAACCAGGTCTGTGCTCACTTTGCTGCCATCAATAAGCTGTGCTGCGAAGCAATCGCCTGCGCTTTCAATCGCTTCAATATCGGTATTGAGAAGAATATTTATACCTTTCCCGGTCATTTCATGGGCCAGAAAATCACGTATATCCTCATCAAAACCGCGAAGCAGTTTGTCTCCACGATGACAAATTGTGGTATTCACGCCAAGGCCATGAAGAATGCCGGCAAATTCCACTGCGATGTAGCCGCCGCCGACGATAATGATGCGATTGGGCAATTGATCGAGAAAAAACATTTCATTCGATGTGACGGTGTGTTGTTTGCCGGGCATGTCGGGAACAGACGGCCAGCCCCCTGTTGCAATAAGTATGCGTTCGGCGCTGTATTCAGTACCGGCGACGGCGACAGTATGCGCATCAAGCAAACGTGCCCTGCCATTGATGATACTGACACCCGCTTTTTGCAGCAGGTTGTTGTAGACAGCATGTAGCCGTTCAATCTCCTGATTTTTATTTGCGATCAAGCTTGACCAGTTGAACGTTGATTGGCCCACGGTCCAGCCAAAACCCGCTGCCGCGTCGAATTGATCTTGGAATTGGGAAGCATAGACCAGCAGTTTTTTGGGCACGCAACCCACATTGACACAGGTGCCGCCCAAATAACGCTGTTCGGCAATGGCCACCTTTACACCATGACCCGCTGCCATGCGTGCTGCACGCACGCCTCCGGAACCTGCTCCAATTACAAACAGATCATAATCATATTGAGTCATTGAAGCTTCCCCTTTATAAATGGAAGTCAGGGCAATACAGGCCTATTTGTTCTGTTTTAAATAATCCAGCAGGGTATCGGCATCGCTTACAGTAAAGGGATCATCAGGGCAATTATCAACCTGGCCGGGTTCGCTGAATAATTTGATAATCTTTTTATCCTCGACAACCATTGAATAGCGCCATGAACGACTGCCAAAACCAAGGTTCTCTTTTTTCACCAGCATGCCCATTGCCTTGGTAAAATCGCCGTTTCCGTCGGGCAGCATTTTTACCTGCTTGATGCCTAGATGCTTAGCCCATTGAAACATCACAAAGGCATCATTAACACTCAGGCAATAAACCTCATCAACACCCTGTTCAATGAGGTCCTGATATTTGGCTTCAAATCCAGGCAAATGTTTGCTTGAGCAGGTAGGCGTATAGGCGCCGGGAAGCGCCAAAACAACAATTTTTGTTCCTTTAAAGATGTCATCGGTGCTGACATCCTGCCAGCGAAAGGGGTTGTCGCCACCGATACTTTCGTCGCGAACACGTGTTTTAAAAATTACATCAGGTACAGTTGAAATCATGTTGGAACTCCTTGGTTTATAAATTAGCGCATAGGCTTCTTACTCACCATTAATGGGTTTTTCTCACATTGTTTAGTAGCCCGGATAATGTGTTGCAGAGTGAGTTGGATTTTTATTAAAGTCCGGTAAAAGTCCGGCAGCGCAATAAAAAAAGACAGCGCGAACGAACGCATCATCGTCCACGCCGGCATCAATTAAATGCATTTAAGACTGGAAAACCTAAGCAGCTGCCGCATCCACCAGCCGCTCCAAAGTGCGTATATGCGCTTGTTGGGCAGGCAGTAGTTTTGTTTCAATTAAAGCGCGAACATCTGAAGGCAGCTCAGTATCCTGCAGGGCTTCTTCATAATTCTTGACGCCACTTTTTTCGCCTTCTTGTAAAGCTTTTAAGGTGGCTTTTTTACCCAGAATATTAGCGCCTCCCATGACTATTTCCGCCCAAGCGCCCCATGTTCCTGAGTCCTCGGCGGGAGTTCCTCCCAGTCGATTGATGAGTGCCTGTAAACTGGAAACGGCATCTTTATGCTCCTCATAAACGGGCATTAAAGATTCCGATTCTACCGCGCAGGCATCTTCCTTAAGTTTATTCAAAGCCTGTTTATAAGTTTCCGTTGCGGCTAATTCATCTTTCAGCAATTTGTCGATAGTTTCAATGTTATGCATAACAAAACTCCTCTGTGATTATTTCTTGATTACGTGCAATAGCCTCATAAAGCCTTAAACTGACGCTTCCCCAGTCGAGGAAATATCCTCTGCATGGGCATTTTTAAAAATTTCTTTTACTCGATCACGCTCTTCGCTGCTATCCGTATGTACAGAAATCAAGGCGCTTCCTCCCTTGATTTTTCCTTCGTAGCGTTTGGCTTCATACTCGGGAATACCCAGCCCAATTAAGGCTCCAGCCAAACCTCCAGTGGCAGCGCCTACTGCCGCACCGCTCAATGCCCCCATAATGGGCCCGGCGGCAATTAACGGACCGACGCCTGGAATAGCCAGAGCGCCGATCCCGGCTAATAATCCGAGCACAGCGCCAGTGCCTAAACCCACTGTCCCACCGATAGCGGCGCCTTCCGGCGCTTTGGTGTGCTTCTCATGAGCAAAATCCTTGGTCGTGGATTTGTCGGGGAACAGCACGGATATATCGTTAATTGAAAAACCTGCTGTCTTCAGGTTATTAACAATGATCTCTGTTTGTTCGAGATTTTGAGCGATACAAAAAACGGCTTTAGTCATGTCATTCTCCTGGGCCTTTAAGGCGCTTTATTTTCAAGTTGATTATCTACCAGCACTACACCACGCATTTTCTTGGCGATTTTTTGCAGCGTCTTACTTTCAGCTTCATTTGCAACAGGCCCGCGCAAAGTCACCACGCCATTACGGGTGATGATTTTTACATTCTGCGCATCGACTGATAGGGATTTATCTCTAACCAAGGCTTGACGTATCTTAGCCGTGATTTTTATATCCTTTTTGGTTTCCTTTTGGTCTTCCGGGGTTAAGGTAGCGTTGTCCTTGTCGCGAACATTACGCTCGGTATTTTCCAATTCCGAGTTAGCTGCCAAATGGAAAGCAGTATTTTGTTCGGCTTGAACGGGACCTGTCATCATTAGTAGACTGCCCGTTAAAGTGAAAATAACTAGCAATAATCGTGTAGGCATAGTGTTCTCCTTCATAGTAAGTGTTTATTTATTAACATAATTGAACGGCATCCATGCCGAACGGAAGTTGATGGTCGTTTATTGCGTGGCTTTCAGATGTATGTCGGCTCCTCCGGCATAGGCTCGTTTTATTTGCCTTGCTTAATATCTTTCTTAAGATCACCAAAGTTACCCTGAGCTTTGCCGACATTCTTCTGGACATTTCCTTCTATCTCCATTCCTTTGTCGTCCAGTATCTTGCCGGTTTCTTCCTTGGCTTTACCTTGGGCTTCATCGACTCGACCTTTTATTTGATCTTTGTTCATGTTCTTGTAGGTCTCCTCTTTACTTTCCTCGGCATAAGCGCCAAACGAGCAGACGGTGAAAGCGATAACTGCCGATAAACCAATGAGTTTCATGTGAGTTAGTTTCATGCGCATTTCCTGAAAAAAAGTTATGTGAGAGCATCGAAGTGCCGCTGTGCTTCTGGCCGGTCTTTCTTGGCCCAGCTGCACAGTTCAGCAGTGCTCGTCTTATTTGTCTTTCTTAATGTCGTCCTTGAGATCACCAAAGCCAGCCCTGACTTTACCAACGTTTTTTTGGATATTTCCTTCCAGCTCCATCTCATCGTCGTCCAATATCTTGCCAGTGACTTCCTTAACTTTACCTTTGGCTTCTTCGACTCGGCCTTTTATTTGATCTTTGTTCATGAGTGTCTCCTGATAATTATTTAGCCATAACCCGATAGTCATGACTCAAGCGTGGAATGAAGTTCCCCATCGCGATTTGAAATGTACAGATAAAATTGAAGGTAGTCGGTACGGTAGCGAACGTAAACGGATTGGATCTGCATCACTTTGCTCTTTGACAGGCGTCCGGGACTAAGATTCGCGTGACTTGGAGCGGGTTGCACGTAGGAAGGGTTTGCTGTTCCGATGAGGCGTCTCGCTTGAGTGCGATGAAATTTCGAAGTCGTGGATAGCTGAAGAGATCGGGTATTCAGCCAGAACAATACGGCAGAGCTAGTAAACTATTTTTTACTCCCCCAGTAACCAAAACATTGCGACCACCGCAATTGTCATGACGGCTGTACATAACCAGCCTAGTACTCAGTCAGTCTTGTTTTGTCTGCTGATAATTTAACTGTGGGAGCGGCTTTAGCCGCGATTGTCGCGGCTAAAGCCGCTCCCACATAGCCTTCTTCACTCGACATTATAAATTTGACTGAGTACTAGGAGCCTGTCGGACTTATCAGCTATAAAGTCCGATCCCTTGTAAAAAAATAGCCCGGACTTTAAAACTTACCGCAACCTGATGTTATGGAGCCGTTTTATCCAATTTGATCGAAACCAACAGTATTTACTACCGCCCTGTGTAGATTTTTAGTTAGTCCGGCATACGACGTGTTACTCTTTAAAAACCCCGAGTTCAAAGATAATTTCGAGGTAAACCCCCGCGAGTGCCATTGTCGGCCTGTATATCTCTTCTCACGAAGTGTTGTGCCCGTTCGATCAGAACATTTTCCTGATATACAACCCGTTCCCGATGAGAAGAAACCCCATGCCCGTTTACCACGTCAAGTACGAAACCGTCACTGTTGGCGGTACGGATTACCAGATCCGTTCTTTGTTAGACCTCCAGCAATATTCCGATCCTCAAGGCGAGGCGGAGCTTGCCGGTATCTCTCCGGCCAGTTGGTCGTTATTCGGTCATTTATGGCCGTCAGCGCAGGTACTGGCTTTGGCTATGCATACTATTGACCTGACCGGGAAACGCATTCTGGAAATAGGCGCCGGTCTGGCCTTGGCAAGCCTGGTCATTCATCGTCGGGCAGGCGACATGACGGTCAGCGATTGGCATCCTTTGAGTCAGGCCTTTTTGAAGGAAAACCTGCTGTTGAACAATCTGGGGCCGCTGAAATATCACACTGGAAACTGGGAGGCAAACAACCCTGATCTGGGGTTGTTCGACTTGATCATCGGCAGCGATGTCCTTTATGAACGGCAACAGCCCGGCCAGCTTGCGGGTTTTATTGACCGTCATGCGGAGACGTCTGCGCAGATTATTATTGTTGATCCGGATCGCGGCAATCGTGTCGGTTTTTGCCGGGAAATGGCTGAACTCGGTTATGGCTTTACGACTCGACGTGCCGACAGATTCATGGAAAACGGTGACCCGTTCAAGGGGCGTTTTCTGACCTTTGCCCAAGCACTGATGCTGGAGCCGTCATGACCGGGCGCGACAACGTTCTTTGGTTGCAATTTTGGCGTGACCGGCGAACCGATTTTCACCAGCAAACGGTGAATCAACTTCTGACCCGATTTTGGCCCAGTCTTGATCTGGCAAAAGGCAGCCGGGTGTTTGTGCCGCTCTGCGGAAAGAGTTTGGACATGATCTGGCTTGCCAAGCAGGGCTACGAAGTCATCGGTGTTGAGTTGAGTCCTATTGCGGTGCGGGCTTTTTTTCGGGAGAACCGCCTGAAGCCTGTTCGGCGGCAGGTTGGTCAATTTACGCTATGGGAACACGGGAGACTCAGTATCTTGTGCGGCGATTACTTTTCATTGATCGGGAACGATTTGGGGCAGGTTGATGTCGTTTATGACCGGGCGGCGCTAACCGCTCTGCCGGAAGACATCCGTCAACGCTATATTGCGCATTTGAGCTTGATTGTTGCAAAAACCGCCAAGGTTTTTCTGCTGACCGCGGAGGGTGCGGAAGAAAATGAGAGCGCATGCCAAGCCTTTGGCGTTGCCGAAGAGATCAAAACACTGTACTCGGAGGCTTACGAGATCGACTTGGCCCATGTTGAGAGCGTGTTCGAGATTAACCCGGAATTGCCGGATAAGCTCCCTGAACGTATCGAGTACAAGGTCTATCGATTATCCGGCAGAGCCGGAGGCTGATGTTTATGCCCGACATTTCCAAGGTGAAAAATGACAACGGCCGCCTATGCGCTGCGGCGAAGGATAAGCATCGCCGCTTAAATTTACTTTTTAGTAAAGTAATAATAACCGCCGAATTTGCCTTTTAGGGTCATACTCTTGTCGTCTTTTTCCACTACGGAAAACACGTCAAACCGGTCATTACCCACCAGCGCGACTTTTAATTTACCGTCTTCTATTTCGTAATTTACCGGCGGTTGATCATAAAATATTCCGTCGCGCGGAATATGTAAGATAGTTACTTTCCCGTCTTTAAATATCCAGGTATCTTCCCTGTTGATGGATGCTTTATCGGTTAACGAGTTTTTGGTGTATTGCAGCTTCCAGGCGCCCTCCACTTCTTTTTTAGATTGCAGGGTAATATCGGCATAAACAACAGTGGTCATTACAAATAAGCCCAATAGCATTGCTGCGATATTTATTTTTTTCATGGCCGGGTACCTGTTTTAAGTTATAAAAACAACGTTGATGTTACGCGAGTTTCTGTAGGATAAGGAGTCTGGCTGTTTCAATCAATAAGTGCGATTACTTACCCCGTGTCAGGATAATCGCCGCCTCAACCCAAAAAAGAGGCAACCCACATGGCATTCAATAAATAACCTCTTTCCAGCAAAAAGCTTCCGCCGCTGCCCAATAACGGCCTTATTTCGGGCAAGGTTCGCTATTTAAAAAAATGGAACAGATAGGGCCGGTCATCCGTAGCCGGTTCGATATTGAATTTATAACTGATGTTATGCATTGTCCACGAAAAGCACGAAAGACACGAAAGAACATAGAACAGTATATTTCTCGGTTAACGATGTAATACCAAGCATTTAGCCACATTCCTTTTGACAACGTTCATGACAGGTATATGACTTGATACAGGCATGACGGACAGGAGAGGGACGCGCTTTGTTTTTCGTGCCTTTCGTGGACTACGCTTTAATTTATTAGATGCGTGCGTAACATCAGTTTATAAGAATCGATAAAGGTCCGACTTTGGTCGCCCAATAAAGCCATAGCCGCCTGGTGCAGGTAAGACGGCCGCCTCGGCCTTGATGGTCTCCACCAACGCATAGCGTTGCCGGTGAAAATCATCTTCAGCGATGACGTGGGTGGAAAACAACAGCAAAATAACGCCGATGACCACCAGCCAAAAAATAACATGTTTTACTCGTCTCATATCGCAAGCTCCTGATTTTACCGCGCAAGAATCGATTGTAGCGCTTGGAGTTTATAGCAATGAAAAGTTGTTTGTCTGTAGGTCTTTTCTACAATTGCCATGCGCTCAGGATAGGTTTACGGTGTAGGCGCGGACACGAATTTGCAAGGGCGGGTTGCCGATTTTGAGCTTGGCGACCGGTAAACCGGCAAACCTGATTTTATTATCGAGGTGATCTATGAATTCAACCTATCGGCCTGTTTTTATGCGTTTAATGTGTTTGGTTTTCAGTATCTTTTTTAGTACCGCCGTTTTGGCCGAAGGAGAGCAAAATATGACCTTGACCCTCAAATCACCGGACTTTGCCCATCTGGGAGAAATCCCTAAAGTTTTTACCTGCGACGGCAACGACAGTTCGCCCGCTTTAAGCTGGTCTGGCGTTCCGCCAAACACCAAAAGCCTGGTGTTGATCGTTGACGATCCCGATGCGCCGGACCCAGCCAAGCCTAAAATGACTTGGGTACATTGGCTGCTCTATAACATTCCGCCGACGGTTACAGCGTTACCGCAAGCCGTTGCCGCCGCCCATTTACCGGTTGGCACATACCAAGGCAAAAACGACTGGAAACGGACCGGCTACGGCGGCCCATGTCCGCCCATTGGCCGGCATCGCTACTTTCATAAACTGTATGCGCTGGATATTGAATTGCCCGATCTGCATCATCCTAATAAGGTTCAGCTTGAACAAGCGATGGCGGGGCATGTTATTGGACAGGCGGAATTGATCGGCACTTATCAGCGTTAGCTTGGCGCAGCTAGCCTGTTAGCCTAGCCTGTTAGCCTGTAAAGATCAGTTGAGTCGGGAAAAATAACGGGCCAGCAGTCGCAGTTCGTTTAGGCTGGCTTATTGCAACGGGAGTGTAAGCTTCGCTCTCGTTCCGACGCGCCGCGCTCGTCTTTATACATAAGTATCTACGGGCTGTCGTTAGGCGGGAAACAGGCGAGATGCAGGACCTTCAAGGTTTTTAAAACCTGGAAGGTCTAACCGGCAACGTTACCGGGTTTAAGTTTTCTGGCGAGTGCTTTGTAATAAAGACTCCATCAATAATAACTTCCGCTTAACCCAGTCAGGGACGCTCCAGCGTCCCGAACCGCAGAGCGGTTCAGACTGCATTCCCACGCAGAGCGTGGGAACGATGAGTTTATGTTTCGGGAAGTTATTACCGACCCTATCCTAAGCAGCTTCTGAAATCCATTGATGCCGATTAATAACTGATGTTACGCATTGTCCACGAAAAGCACGAAAGGCACGAAAAAAACATCCGCTGTAGGTTTCTCGCTGACGGCGTCATACCCGGCATTCATTCACAGACTCCCAAGACAAGCACCTTACGTCATACACCCAGGTCTGTGGGATGCCGTCGTTCTGGCAGGGACAGATATTTGCTCCTGCAATATCTGCATTCCCCACATCCCTGTGGGTTATGCCGGAACCCAGGCACAGGGAGGTGAAACTGCGTGTTACACAAGTATTTACGGGATGTGTCGTCATTCCGATAGTCCCTGGCCTGGCGTTGGGCAAGAAGCAGGTCTGCCTGGCAACGTTCTGATGTGTTTTAACTATTTTCGTGTTTTTCGTGGACTACGCTTTTTATTATGAGCATGCGTAACATCAGTTAATAAGCTTTACGGCATGGCTTAGCATTGACTGGAATCATGTTGCTTGCCTCAACTCATATTTTGTAATGCCTCAATACGCTCGTGCAACGGCGGATGGCTCATAAACAGTTTTTGTGCGCTACCGCCGTTAATGCCGAAAGCCGCCAGTTGTCCGGGCAGGTCTTGCGGCTCGTATTCGCGTTGCAAGGCGCGAAGTGCGCTGATCATTTTTCCCCGTCCGGCCAGCTTGGCGCCGCCTGCATCCGCTTTAAATTCCCGGTAACGGGAGAACCACATGACCAGCAGGGAGGCCAGAAATCCCAATGCAATTTGCGCAACCATCTGGGCGAGGAAATAGCCCATGCCATGGCCTCGTTCGTTTTGAAGGATAACGCGGTCAACCACATGGCCGATGATGCTGGCAAAAAAGTAAACGAAGGTGTTTACCACGCCCTGCATCAAGGCCATCGTTACCATGTCCCCGTTCGCGACATGGGTGATTTCATGGCCGATGACGGCTTCGATTTCATCTTTATTCATGCGTTGCAGCAAACCGGTGCTGACGGCTACCAATGCGTTGTTTCTGTTCATTCCGGTTGCAAAGGCGTTGGCATCGGGAGACAGAAAAATACCTACTTCCGGCATGCCGATGCCCGCTTGTCGGGCTTGTTGCGTCACTATCGTCAGCAGCCATTGTTCGGTTTGGTTTCGCGGCGTTTGTTCGATAAGCTGGACGCCCATCGCTTGTTTGGCCGTCCACTTCGACATGGCCAGGGAAATGACCGAGCCGGTTATGCCTATGATTGCCGACATGACCAGCAGCGCGTTAAGGTCGAGATTTATGCCTTGCGCGTCTAAAGTGCCGGTTAAGCCCAAAAGGCTAAAGACAATACTGACTACAACCATTATTGCGACATTGGTCGCCAGGAAAAGAAGAATTCGCATCATCGCTAAGCCTGCTGTGTTAATGGTTAAATTCCAAAAAAAGGCCAAGAGTTAAAAGCGGCTTAATTTGACGACCGTTTTTTTTACCCTTGCCCGTCCCGGTACTATGCCTTTGGAATCGTAATGGTCAGGACGCCGTTTTTGTATTCGGTGGCCATTTTGGCGGCATTGGCAGGACCCGGTAAGGTTAATGCCCGTTGAAATTGACCGACGAAACGCTCCCGGTATTGGTATTGGCCGTTTTTATCGTCCGCTTCATCCTTGGCATGCTCTGTTTTAATTGAAATCCGCAACACCTGATCTTCCAGTTTTACGTCTATTGACGATTCATCTGCGCCGGGCGCATCCACCGTCACAATATAGCGATCGGGCTTTTCCTGTAAATCGACCTCAGGCGTTTTGCTTAAACTGCCTAAAGGGGTTTTCATATGAAAACGCGAAAATGAATCGTCGAACATCTGTTCCATTTCATTTTGCATGTGCTGCATTTCCGCATAAGGGTTCCAGACGCGGCCCTTAAAGAATTCATCATCCGATTTGGGAAGAGTGGGCTTGGGTAGATTCGATATTGGGTTTTGAGGTTCTCCGGCCTGGCTATAAACGCCGGTCAGCTGATTGAGCCGGTCATTCAGCCGGAACATCGTATACGCCTGTATTCCCAGAATAAGCACTAATATCGCCGCGATTGCGGCAATGGTTTCATTTTTCATTTATTTTTCTCCCGAAGCAATTTGTCGATGCTTCAACGGCGGATGGGATTAGCCGGAACGTCGCAGTTAGTCCTTGAAAAGCACGAAAGACACGAAAAAATCAGTCGACTGTTTACACCGTTATTGATTCTTTGGCTGACGGTTAGCAATGGGGTATCGGGTGAATATTTTCGTGTTTTTCGTGCAGCAAACGATGTTTCCGGAACTAATGGATTTCGATGCTTTTGCGTTTGCTTTTTTCGGTTTTGGGCACAGTCACTTTCAATATGCCGTCTTTAAACGAAGCTTTCGCCTTTTCGCCATCGACATTGTCGGGCAAGGACAAGGTGCGCTGAAATTCGCCGCGCGATATTTCCCGGCGAAAATATTTGCCTTTTTCTTCCGTCTTTTTTTCTTCTTTGGTGCAAGAGCGGATAGTAATGGTCTGGTTGGTAACGGAAACTTCCAGATCCTCTTTTTTAACGCCCGGCAATGCGGCCTGAACTTCGATGTCATTGTCGTGATCGAGAATATCAACCCGCGGAAAACTGATTTCCGGGAGAGTCGGCATATTCCAATCCATCAAGCGAGGCCATCTGCGCGACAGGAAGTCATCGAAAAAGTTATCGAACTCATCGAATGACATCAAACCGCCCAGCGATGTTTTGGGCATTAATTCAGAACTTTTTTTTGCGGTATCCATTTCTTTAGTCGACATAAATTTCTCCAGTAAATTGATTATAAAAGATCAGCCTGACAAGGCATCACCAGGCACATCCGGCGCTATCGTTACAGCAAAAATTCCCGTTCGGCTTCAAGCCAGTCATCAAGTTCATGGCCGGGTGCGAAACCCCTGTTTTCGGCCATGCGATAAGCTATTTCAGCAATCTTGGCGTCACGGTCAGGAAGATGTATCGTTGAGCGGTCTTCGTCAGGATTTGGAAGTTCTTCTTTAGTATTTTTAGCAGTTGCGGCCATTTTTCACCTCGTTATGGTTAAGGATTGCCTTTTGAGTTGCATATGAAACAACCTCGCTATTATTCTAATCAGAAAAATCGGAAAAAATATTGGTGCAACTACGTAGTGATTTACTTATCGATATAATTTCATTGGTGATTTGTAAAAAATCAGTTAAGCGACAAGCTGGTGCGTTCCTGTAAATGTGGTTTAATGCCCAACCCTTATCAGTTTAAAATTCGATCAGAGAAAAAGATGTTAAAGAAATATTGTGCCACGCTCTTGTTAACGATTGTTTTCGGGGGCGCGCAGGTTTATGCGGATGGAACCGGAGCGGCAATTGCCAGCGCGCATCCTTTGGCGACCGCTGCCGGTTTTGAAATCCTGGCTAAAGGCGGCAATGTTTTCGATGCGGCGGTAGCGGTCAGCGCGACCTTGGCGGTTGTCGAACCGTCCGGTTCAGGGCTGGGCGGCGGCGGTTACTGGTTGCTGCACCGGGAGCCGGACGGTTTCGAAACCATGATCGACGGACGCGAGAAAGCGCCGTTAGCCGCTCATCAGGCGATGTACCTGGATAAAGAGGGCAAGGTGATTCCCCGTCTGTCGCTTGACGGCGCGTTAGCCGCCGCTATTCCCGGCATGCCCGCGGCTTTGGTGCATTTGTCGGAAAAATACGGGCGCTTGCCGTTGGCGGACAGCCTGCAACCTGCGATCAGGGCGGCAGAGAAAGGTTTTGCAATCGGCGAAAGATACCGGAAGCTGCTTAAGGTCAGGTCCGAGGTGATAAAAAAACACCCGCAGACCGCGCAGATATTCCTGACTGACGGCAATGTGCCCGAAGCTTATTCAATACTCAGGCAAGCGGATCTGGCCCATACCTTAAAACAACTGGCCGACTCGGGCCGCGACGGATTTTATGGCGGCGAGATAGCCGATAAGCTGGTGGATGGCGTCAACAAAGCCGGCGGCATCTGGACAAAGCAGGATCTTGCCGCCTATCAGGTCGTCGAGCGGGAGCCGGTAAAGGGAAACTATCGCGGCATAAAAATCACCAGCGCCGCGCCGTCGTCATCCGGCGGGATTGTGTTGATCGAGGCTTTGAATATTCTGTCGGGCTATGATTTAAAACAGGCCGACGAACTGACCCGAAAGCATCTTGTCGTCGAGGCCATGCGCCGCGCTTATCATGATCGGGCCTTATATATGGGCGATTCGGACTTTGTCGATATGCCGGTTAAGCGCTTGTTGAGCGAAGATTATGCGGCCGGATTGCGCAGCAGTCTGCGCTCGGATAAGGCGTTGCCCAGCGCGATGCTGTCAGGCGAAATTCCGCAGCAACCGGAAGGCGTCAATACCACCCATTTTTCGATTATTGATGAGCAAGGCAATCGGGTTGCGGCAACGCTAAGCATTAACTTTCCGTTCGGCGCAGGTTTGGTGGCGGATGGAACCGGCGTGTTGCTGAACGATCAAATGGACGATTTTGCTGGCCGGCCTGGGGCCATGAACGGCTACGGACTGGTGGGCGGCGTTGCCAACGCGATCGCGCCGGGCAAGCGCATGTTGTCCAGCATGACGCCTACTTTCCTTGACGACGGCAATCACGTTGCGGTGCTGGGAACGCCCGGCGGCAGCCGTATTATTTCGATGGTGCTGCTGGCCGCGCTGGATTTCGCCAAAGGCAATGAACCGGGCTCATGGGTGCAAGTGCCGCGCTTCCATCACCAGTTTATGCCTGATGTGGTTGAATATGAAAAAGGCGCAATAACGGCCAATGAGCTTACCGGCCTTGCCGCAATGGGGCATCAGCTGAAAGAAGCGCGGTATAACTATGGCGATATGCAGGCGGTGCAATGGAATAAAACCACGCATCAACTGACTGCGGCCAGTGATCGTCGCGGCGAGGGGCGAGCCGGTGTTGCGCATTAAGGGACGGAAAGTTGCGCTGGCTCCCAAGATGGAGTGCAGGCTTCGCTTGCAAGCGCAAGCAAAGCTTGCACTCCCGTTGCCGTCTTCACTATGTAACGATGGACATAGGCTTGCACCGGAGCGGAGACGGTTTGTGAATCCTTACCGGAGTCCCGCAGGCACTTGTGTATAAAGATGAGCGCTTGGGAGTTAGCGATCAAATTCCAAGATGATGAATACTGACACAATCCAAATATGGCACGGCAATATTGCCGCCAGTGATGCTCACTATCAAGACTACTGGCGCGTTCTCGATGCCGCCGAGCAAGCCCATGCCGAAAAAATGAAAAACGACGTACTGCGCAAACGCTATGTCGAAGTGCATGGCCGCTTAAGAAAGGTATTGGCCCAAGCGCTTAACGAGCGGCCGGAAAAGATCAATATAAAAAAAGCCGAACACGGCAAACCTTATCTTCCCGATACGCCTGAGCTGGCGTTCAATCTGTCTCATTCTGCAAGTACACTGGTGATTGCAGTAGGATGGGACTGCCGGTTAGGTGTCGATATAGAAGCTTGCAAGCCGAGAACCAGTTTGGCCGGGCTGGCTAATAAATGTTTTGCCGAAGAAGAAAGCATATATTGGAACACGTTGCCGGAAGCTCAAAAAATACTGGCGTTTTACCGCTTCTGGACGCGCAAGGAGGCCTTCGTCAAAGCCACGGGACGTGGCATCTCCTTGGGCTTGAACCAATGTGTCATTAATCCTGAAAACCAGGCCGCGTTTTTAAGGGTTCCGTCTGAGTATGGGCAGGCTTCAACGTGGCATGTGCAGGATATAGCGTTAGGGCAGGGTGTTTGCAGCGCCTTAGTGGCGGATAAGAATATTGTTGAGGTCAGGCTTATGGAATTGGCGTCAGCGCCTTAAAAGGCATCGGCATCTCCGACCCAGCGATTGCCCGAATCGGAGATATATTGTTTATTTTTTTTCCTCGGGCTCTTTGCCAATTTCCCATGCTTCTGTTGATATAGAGTCCGGAGTTAGTAAGGCGACATTTGCTCCTGCAATATCTGCATTCCCCACATCCTTGTGGGTTATGCAGGAGCAATTGCCGAGAAGGCTTTGTGTCTCTTTACCCACTTCGGGATCTATAACTGTAAGCAATGGCAGTGGCGGCAAGCATACTTAATTGCCAGATGTAACTATCGAAATAAGCGACGCAAACAGTTACCAAGCCCAAGAATAGCCCTGCGAAAATACAACGCCAGCCTCTTTTTATGCCGTCCAGATAAGTCGTTAACGCCAGTATTAACAGTACGATTAAACCGGCTTCTTCGTGGAATATTCTCCCTGAATTATGGTAGGCGTAAATCACAATGCCCGCGCACAAGCCGCCTGACCAATGCAGCAGCCGGTCGATAAGGGCTTTGTGGTTATCGCCATGCTGCTTGAATTGATAATAGTCGGGAGCGATAGCGATAGCGGTAAACAAAAATATCATTACAAACCAATAATCGTGGCTGGCATGCCGATAGGCATAGCCGATATAGGCGCCGAGCAACGACAAAAGTAAGCGTAGCGTAAAAAGATTATGGGTTGAGATCAGGTAAGGTTTGTTCATTTACAGTACTCAAGATGATAGATAACTAATGGTAGTTGCCGGCTCCAATCTCCGGATCGGGAGCCTTTGAGCCGACGCTCTCGGCAAGCGCTCCTGCATTCATGCAGTCGCAGCTTCGCGTACTCGGGAAGTTGGAGCTTCCCTTACCGAATTCCCAAGCTAGAGAGACTGTGCAAGTATTATCCAAATTAGGCTAAAAACATTTTTCACCACGAAGGCACGAAGAACACGAAGTTTTCAATGTATTGAATTAAAACGATTGTTTTTCTTCGTGTCTTCGTGGTGAATTCTTTAATTTTTTCTAAAAACGAATACTTTCACAGCCTCTGGAGCTTGGGAACTAGCGAACGCTCCCTGGCGAAAAATCGGCGAAATTTATACACCCTAGGCAGATAGACAAGGCTTAACAGCAGTAATGCCAATAAGGCCGGTTGCCGGCGAATATCGGTCTGCACCACTTTTTCAGTCGCCAGTTTCGGGGTTTGTAAAGCCTGGCTAAGGCTTTTCAAGTCGGTTAAGCGGGCGTAACTTAAGCCGGATTCTGCGCCGAGTTTTTCTAAATAGGTTTCGTGCAAGGCTGTCAAATGCTCGCTCCCTGTGGCGGCTTCGCTGCCGAAAGGGGCATTGCGCGCGTTATAGCCTTTGATTTGCGACGGGTCCAGATTCGATTGTCCGAACGTAGACCGGTGCGGCACATCGTCCTGGGCATAAAATCCGGTTTGCTTGCCCAGGCTGTCAAACTTGGGGATGGGCACAGCCTGCAATCCGCCGACGCCGATAATCATGCCTTTTGTTCGCCCCTTTACCGCTGAAAAATCGGCTTGGTAATTGGGATTAACCGGTGGGGCCTCCTGTCCGTCGGTAATGAAAATCACCGAACTGTCGCTTTTTTGCAGCATTTCCAGCGTGCTCAGCAAGCCTTTGGCGATATTGCTGTCTGCGGCCCAGGCCATGCGCCAGTCGACTTTGCCGATCGCGGTATCGATTTCCGTATAAGCCGAACAAACTTCCAGCGGTTCGAATAACAGGGTTGAGCGTCTTTCGGTGAACAGGCCCAGGCCGACTTTGGATTCGCAAGGCAGTTTTTGTAATAATTCGCGCAAGGTTTGTTTGACAAAATTCAGGCGGCTGACGGCTTGGTTGCCTTGTTGGTAGTCGGTTGCATTCATGCTGCGGGTAATATCGACAATAAAGGTGTAGTTGTAGGTTGGCGTTTTTTGCTGCTTGCTGGGGTATAGGAACAGCACCAGCATGGCTATAAGCGCCAGCAGCAAGCACCCGATTCGATAATCTTTTAATGTGTAATTCATTATTTCCTCATTTCTCGTTCCCGCGCGCCGCGTGGGAATGCAGTGCCGGACGCGCTGAGTCCCGTATTGCTCATTGTTTCCTCGTTTGTGGGGGCGACTTTAGTCGCCCAGTCAGTAACAACTTACCGTTTAATTGGCGACTAAAGTCGCCCCCACAATCATGGCCATGTCTTAATTTAATGGCAGTGATGTAGCGCATTGGAACGAGATCAAATCAAGGCAAGCCGCGCGGAAACCCCGGCACTGTCGTCCACAGTTGCGATTTCTGGTTTGTGGGTTCGTCGTCGGGCATGTCGACCCTGTCCATTTCCGGCAATAAGCGCATGGCGACTTCAAGGTTGTATTTGGCATCCCAGTCGTCGCTGTTTAACGCCAAAGACTGCCGGTAGGCCTGTTTCGCTAGTTCTGCCAAGGGCATGGCTTCATTGATATTCATGGCTAAGGCCTGTTGCACGGCTTGTTCCAGATACAGGTTACCGAGGTTGTAGCGCGCTTTGGCCTGAAAGTTTCGGTCGCCTTTATCCATAATCAGGCTCAGGGTCGATAAGGCCTCGTCGTAGCGGTGTTTTTGCTTGAAATAAAAAGCCCGCGCCAGTCTCAGTTCCGGCTCGCCGCCAATCACTTTATTAACGGCCACATCCTTTCCCGAAATCAATTGCCGAATTAAGTCATTGTCGTGGTGGATGTCGTACACCGCGCCGGCGCTGTAAACGAAAGCCGCTAAACTGGCCGCCAATGCGGTCCACAGCGTGATATGCCTGATTGTTCTAATCATGGATTGACCATTAACGCGCGAATAAATTCGCGTCCACAGATACTTGTTATCATCGTTTGACCTCACAAAATTTAACGCCGAGTAGAACCAGCAGCAAGAAGGCCGATACGCTGTAGCAGGCGGCCGACAAGTCCTGTTTGGGGATGCGTTCGAAATAGTGCATCGGCAGGTTTTCCAGTTGGTTGATGTCGGCAATCGCCTGTTTTAATGCGTCCGGGCTTTCCGCTTCATAAGCCTGATAGGGGCTGCCCAGCCCCAGAAAAAACTTGTGCAGGTACAGTTCGGGCATGGCCCCAGCGTTGTCGTCCCGGCTGTCTTCAGGCTGATCGAAAATGCCGGGGCTGCCTGCGGTGCGCAGGAAAATCCAGTACAGGCGGACTTGCTGCTGTTTAAACCAAAGCCGCAATTTCTGTTCGCTGTCGTGATCGATTGCCGCCGCGCCGTCCGAAACCAGCAGCACGATACGCGAGCCGGTAACGGGTTGTTGTTCGAAAAACGAGATAGCCATCCCCAAGCCTTTGCTGACATGGGTAAAACCCAGCGCCGGTGTCGCGGTCGCTGCAATCGCAGCAGTCACCGCGTTTTTGTTTTCGGTCAGCGGCATTACGAATAGCGGCGAAGTGCTGTATTCCGCGACCCCGATTAAATCGGTTTGCCGTTGTTTGACAAAATCGGTCAATAAGCGCCGCGCCGCCGTGGCTTTCGATTCTTCTACACCGTTCGGCGCGCGTCCGGCGAATGTGTTATCCATGCTGCTGCTGCGATCGAGCAATAACACGATATGCGCGCCGTGGCCGATCCTTTCCCGGCGTTGTTCGGTACGATGCAGGCCCGCGATGCCCAGCACTAATCCGGCAATTGCCGCGACGGCGCACAGCCGCAAGCAATAGACGATAAAAACCGACAGCGTGTCGCCGGGTATCAGCGCCGTCCACGGAGCGGGGCTGGAACGCATACCGCTATTGAACAGCGGCAACAGGGTGAGCAGCAGGCCTGCCAACGCCCAAGGTGTATTAACCGCAAAGTTCATTGGCTGCCCCGCTCGATTTTCCGGCATTGCCCGCAGAGGTCTTTTAGTTGCTGTAAGTCCTGCGCGATAGCAATCATGCCGTCAGAAAAAAAGTAACGATTGGAGTAGTTGAAAAACCAAAGCAATTGGGCGTTTATTTGCAGATATTCCGGGTTGCGCCGGTAAAAATCGCCCATCCGGTTAAGGAACAGCGGCTGCCCGTTGAGGGTGTTTAAGGCGTGATGGACAACGGTCAAGGCCTGCTCTATGTCGGCTTTAGACAATCCCGCCAGTTTGCGTAATGCCCGCTTAAACACCGTGCGCCGCGACATGCCGGAAAAGCATCCGTATAAGTAAGCCAGATAGACGGCTATCAGTACGGCAACGCTCAGGCCGGCGGCCAAGCTGTATAAAGCCTGGGTGTCGGTCAATAACGGCGGCGGGCTATCGGGGCGCAGGTATTCGCCCTGTTCGCTTTGGCGCGCCACCAACTCCCTGAGTGGGGACAGGGTAAAAGTCCAGGCCGGGACGCTTTGGCTGATGCTTTTTTCGCCCTGGCTGAGCTGTACGGTAAAGCCGGGCAGGGTTAAGGATTTAACCTCCAGCGGCGCGTAAAAAACCTGGTACAACAAGTCGATTTGATAACGCTGTCCGCTTTGTTTAACCGTGACCTGATTCAGGTTCAGCCAGCGGTTGATTTGTCCTTTGGCCGGTAAGCTGCCGGGTTGCAAACTGATGCCCGAACGGGTTTCGAGCACGATGCGCTGGGGAATTTCATCGCCGTTAACGTAACCGAACGGGCGGGGCGTTTCGACGTTAAAGTAACTGACCGGCTCGTCGATCGAGCCGGAACAGCCCAGCAGCGACAAGGCCATGATTAACAGAATTCTCATGCGGCTCTCTGCTGTAAATGACGATTAATGGTTTGGGTGCTGTAGCCTTCCGTGATAAATAACGGCTCACTGCCAAAGGCCCTGAAGGTGTTTTTCAGGTCATGTTGGCGTTGCTGATAGGCGGCCATTATTTTTTGCCGCAATGCCGGACGCATAAACAGCGTGCGGGTCGAATTGTTTTCCATGTCCTGAAAAGAAATAAGGCCCCAGTTGGGCAAGGCGGCGTATTCGTGCTGATTCCACAACACCAGCGGGATCACGTCGTGACCCTGTAGCGAACCTAATACGGTACGCAACTGAGGCCGAGGAAAATGGCAGTCGGATAGCAAAAATACCAGCGAGCGCTCGGCGGGCAGAAAGGCTACCGCATTTTGCAGCCCGTTTGCGCTGCCGCTAAAGCTAAGGCGTTCCAGTTGTTTTGCCAGTGCCGACGCCCGTCCCAAGTGTTGGCCGGCGGGAAGCAGCCAGCGGTGTTCGATACGTTCGGTGCAGCCGATAAAGCCGAATTTGTCGCCGTAATCGAAAGCCGAATTGGCGGCGGTCAGCAAAAACCGGAGCAGGGTTTGTTGTTTGTCGGCATAGCCCATCGATGCCGACATGTCGGCAATCAGGTAGACGTTGACGGAGCTTTGCTGCTGATAGACGCGTACCCGATACGACGAAAACGGGTCGAGTACACTGGCGCGCAAGTCTATGTGTCGGGGGTCCGGGCTGGCAATCAGCGGTTCGTGACGCTTGAACAGCTGTCCGGCGCCGATCATTTGTCCGGGATGCGCTCCTGGATATACGGAACTTGATTGCCAGGGTAAGCGATAATGTAGCGTTTCGGTCATGGGTTTTTTACGATATTTTTATGCATTGCAAAGCCCCCTCCAGCGGGAGAGGGTTTCTCATTCCCACGCAGCGCGTGGGAACGAGAGTATACCTGCCGGGATGACGCGCTCTTAGATACCTGTGGAGATCAAGGCGCAGCCACCTGATTCAAAATTCCTTTGATCAATTCGGGCAGCAGCTGTTCTTTTCTATAGGCATACATCGTATTTAAAAACAGCCGGTGCGTCATGCAGACCGGAAAAACCGCTTGCAGATCTTCCGGCAAGACATGATCCCGCTGTTCCAGCCAGGCGCGGGTCTTGGCGGCGCGGATCAAGTAACTCATGCCGCGCGGACTGGCTCCGGCCATTAACAATTGCGGCATTTCGACATCGGTTAATTGAACGCCGTATTGTTGCGGTTGATGCGTGGCTTTCCATAAACTCAGCGCGTAGGCATGGAGTTTGGGGCTGGTCTGTATGCGTTGCTGTAGCGTTTGCGCCAGCTCATTGAGCCGGTAGTAAATGCCGGTGTTAGCGATTCCTGCAACCAGCCGGTCGGTATCGTGAAAACGGGGATTAAACATCAGCTCATCCAGCTCAGTATCCCCTCTGGGCATATCGATGTTGATTTCCATCATAAAGCGGTCTTTGGCGGCGGCGGGCAGCTCAAAGGTTTCTTCCTTCTCGACGCGGTTGCGGTCGGCAAAAACCTGGATGTGCGGAAAATGATAGTCGCGGTTAAAGGCGTTGATGCTGCGTTCGGCCATCGCCCTTAACAGCAAGGCATGGACTTGCGGGCGGGCGCGGTTGATTTCGTTGAAGAAAAAGGTGGCGAGTGTGTCGCCGTGTTTCAGCAAAGGTCCCGGATCGACGCACGGACGGCCTTCGCTGTTTAAATAGGTGTAATAGATCAAGTCGGCGGGCATCAGGTCAATAGTGCCTTCAATGCGTTGGTAATCGCCGCCCAAGCCTTGGGCAACCGCTCTTAACAATGTGGTTTTACCGACGCCGACATTGCCTTCCAGCAACACATGGCCTCTGGCAAATACGGCCAGGACGATATGCCTGACCGCAGGCTGTAGGCCTATAACGGTTTGATTGATTTGTCGTTCAAACTGTAACGCTTGTTCGCGCCAGTCGGTAAGTTGGGTGTCTGTGTTCATTGGCTATATAAAAGAACTTCTGCATTTATCGTGGACAGTGGTAGATGTGGATGCGCTACGCATAGTAAAAAAGGGCATAAGATACAAACAGACTCACAAGGGGACGAATGATTGGAATGCATCTATGCCCAAAACCAATCCCTATTCGATATCGTCTACGTCATAAACAAACTTGCCGGTCTTGGCCAAATTTTCCTGGCGTTTTTTATTGCGTTCTTCCATTTCTATAACCGATTGGGCTTGCTTGTTGAGTTCATTGACATCGTGTTTCGGGTCGTACTTGCTGCCCGCCACTTTTTCCGGGTAGCCCGGCTTGGGTTCCCAACAAACTCCCGGTTCGCTGCAATTTTGACCGTCGTAAGCGATAGCCGAATAGGACAGCGCCGCCAATACGACGCCTGCATTAATTAAAAGCATTTTTTTCATGGGTTTTTCCTCTCTATTTTTTTAACCATTTGGCTTTTTTCGGATCGCCTTTATAGATGTCGCGTATCCAGGACATAATCAACAGCATTTCATCGGTCGATAGATTGACGTATTGCGGTCCCATCATGCCGTTGGCGCCGCCGAACAGCACTTCGAACAAACCCTGATCGGTAGCAGCAGACGGATAGGTCCAGTAATCGTCCGCCAGTCCCGGTCCTAATTTGCCTTCGGCTTCGTGACCGTGACAGCCGGAGCAGGCGGGCATAAACAGGTCGTGGCCTTTTTGAACGGCTTCTTTATCGCCGTTGTAGGGGTTCTTGCCTGTCTCCTTAAATTGATTGAAAACGGCCTGATTGCCGCCCGACTTGGCGACGCTCATATCCAGCGGTGCGCCGGTAATGGTATTGCGAAAGGTTATTTCCGCTAAAGCCGCCGAGCTGATCAACGCAAGGCTGACAGCCGATGCGACGAATAATTTTTTTCTGTTCATTGTTAAGACCTAATTTCTTTGTGATTTTTTAAGGCGCATCGGGTTCTGCAACCAAAGGAATGCCTTCTTCTTCCAGCAACTCGGTTATTTCATTTTGGTTATCTTCAATAACGTTGTTCAACTGAGCCAGTAAGGTCGGATCATTTTTTCGAACGCCCATCGAGGTGCTGAAGTGAAAGTCGACTTTTTGTCCATCGGCTCGAACGTTGTTGTCAGGAATCATCGTCATCACCAACGGTGTGGTCGATGCTTTGACATAACGCGCGGCAGACGGCCCCCAAAGGGCGGTAATCTCGGCGTGGCCTGATGAAATTTCGGAGACCAGTTTCGAGGTTTCGTATTTGATATATTGGTTGCGCCTGGATTTAAAGCCCACCAGCTCCTGGGAATAATTGAACATATCGTTGTAACGCCCGATAGCCCGCATCATCACTTCCGGCGGCGTGCCGGGCACAAAAGCGATGCGCTGCGCCTTGCGTAATGCTTCGCTATCCCAATTTTCCAAATTCAGCTTGTCGGCTTCTCGCGAGATGAAGACGTAGCCGGAACGGTAGTAAGGCTGGGTGGTTAAGACTCTGGGATCGCCTTTATCGACGCCCATCGCTACATCGCACAGTCCTTTATCCAGGGTGTCGCGTATGTAGTAACGCGGGTCGCTCCAGCTAAGGTATTCGATTTTCCTGCCCAGGGCTTTGCCGACCAATTCCGCCAGTTTATTCTCGAAGCCTTCGCCTGCCTTATTGGAATAAGGCATTTCGTTTTCCGCAGCGCAGACCTTTAGCGGTTTGTTTTGTTCGGCCTTGGCTTGGGGGATTGCTAAACTGCACCCCAAATACAAAGCTGTTATGAAAAACTTGTTTATCTGCATATTTACTCTCATTAATGCGGGTTTAAATGTTTAGCCGGTTTCCAAACTCCAGCTCTCATCGTTATACACAACGCTGTCTCGTCTCCGGGGAGCCCCGATAATCATCCTGTAGGGCGTGCCGTGCGCGCGCCTTGGGAGCTAAGGCGCGCACGGCACGCCCTACGTTGTTTTCGTTCCCACGCGCTGAGTCACTGCTATTAAGTTAAGCCTATCGACACCCCGTAGGAGCGGGCCGTGCCCGCGACCCTTGCACGGCGATTGCAGACGTGTGGCGCCCTCATCGCGGGCACGGCCCGCTCCTACTAATAGCCCAATGCAAAGACCATCACGCCACCGCCTTGTTGCGTGTAATGGGCCAGTTCTTTAAACGCGCCGACTGCGCCCAAGCCTGCGGTAGGGTCCTGCAAGTCGAACACTAGACCAACGCCGGGCCAGCCGCCGACACCGTAGTAAATCGCCACGTATTGCTTGCCTTTGTGGCCGAAGGTGATCGGGTGGCCGATAACGCCGGAAGGCAGTTTGAATTTCCACAATTCCTTGCCGTTCCGTGAATCCAGCGCTTTGATGTAACCGTCCAGGGTGCCGTAGAAAACCAGGTCGCCCGCTGTTGCGGTAGTGCCGCCCCAGACTGCGAATTTTTCCTGAATTTCCCATTCGAATTTACCGGTCACGGAGTTCATCGCTTTAACTTGTCCCAAGGTGCCTTTAGGTCCCGGATACATGTTCAGCGTCGCGCCGACAAAGAACTGGCCTGCGCGGTAAGGCAGCATGAACGGTTCCCAGTCCATGCAGATATGGTTGGTGCCCATGAAGAACAGTTTCTTGTTAGGATCGTACGATTCGATGCCCTGGTTGTGATAACCCATCGCGGATGGACAAATCCCTTTGGCTTCATGATCCATGTGCGTGGAAAACTCAGGGTCGCGAACCGGCAGGCCGGTTTTCAGGTCGACTTTTTTAACCCAGTTGACGGTATCGTCGATTTTAAAGGCGTTGACCAAATCGCCGTTTTCGCGGTTCAGGGTATAAACCAGGCCGTTGCGGTCGGGGTGGGTCAGCAGTTTGGTCATTTTGCCGTCAACGAGTTGCTCGGATAAGCCCATGTAGTTGACCCCGGCGTAATCCCATTCGTCATGCGGCGTTTTTTGATAACCGAACTTCGCCTCGCCGGTATTGATGTCGCGGCCCCAGATGGTCATCGTCCATTTGTTGTCGCCGGGGCGCATGGTTTCATTCCACGGCGCGGGGTTGCCCGAGCCGTAATAGAGCATGTCCAGGTCGGGATCGAACGCATACCAGCCCCAGTTGGTGCCGCCGCCGATTTTCCAGGCGTCGCCTTCCCAGGTTTTCAGGCCCAAGCCGAACTGGCCGTAATGCGGGTTGGCGCTGTTAAAATCCTTGGCCAGTTTTATGTCTGCGTCAGGACCGGTCGCGTAAACGCGCCAAGCCTGTTTGCCGTCTTTGATGTTATAGGCGGTGGCGTAACCTCTGACGCCCAATTCCGCGCCCGAGCTGCCGACGATGACTTTATCTTTAGCGACAAAAGGCGCGACGGTCAGCGTAGAACCCATCGCAATATCGGAATTCTCCATTTTCCACAACAATTCGCCGGTCTTGGCGTTTAAGGCGACGATATGGCCGTCCAGTTGATTCTGGAAAATAGTCGCCGGATAATCGTCACCGGCGGGCGCGTATGCCAAGCCCCTGTTGACCACGTCGCAACAGGCTACGGCGCGGGCGGCGGGGTTTTGCTTGGGCTTGTGCTCCCATAAAATTTTATCCGGCTGATCCAGGTCAATCGCGAAAATGTTGTTAGGGAAGGGCGTATGCACATACATGATGCCGTCAACGACCAGCGGTCCGCCTTCATGCCCGTTCAGTACGCCTGTAGAAAACGACCAGACCGGCTGTAGATGCTGGACGTTGTGCGCGTTGATCTGGGTCATGTCACTAAAGTGGGTTGCACTGTAGTCTTTGGTCTGCATGGCCCAGTTAGTATCTTCTTTCGACAGTCTATCCAGGGCTTTGTTGGCCTGTGCCGGTATCGAAACCGATAATAAGGCGCCGCTACAGACAGCGGATGCGACAGCGGTGCGGGTGAATTTGGAAATCCGCATAGTTCCTCCAGGGGTTATGATTGTTGTACTTATATGAAGCCAGCCCGTGCGTATCAATAAAGTTTAAGTAAGGTAACCCGCTTTCTTGATCAAAACGTTTGCAATGCTTTATTGAGATGCAGGGCTGAACAGGCGGTCATAGTACGGGAGCGGTTGCTTGCAGCGTTACGGAATAAGCCCGGAAATCGGCGGGAAAAATCCCGGAATAAACCAAGAAAACTTCCTATGCAGTTTGTCTGATGAATCCACCAAAAGAATCGTCCACGAAAAGCACGAAAATCACGAAAGATCTCACAATATGTTCTTTCGTTTGTTTTTTTCGTGTCTTTCGTGCTTTTCGTGGACTAACTGCGGTTTTTAGGATTAATAACAGTGGCGCTGTCTGTCGAGATAAAACAGGAAAAGCTCCTATCGATTTGCCGTTTATAAACAGGCATGATGGCCTTTTTGACAGGTTACGGAGCAAAGCAGTGGCGAATAAGATTAGTGTGTTATTGGTGGATGATCATGCCGTGGTTCGTACGGGTTACAAGGCTTATCTGTCCCTATCCGATAAAATCGGACAGATTTATGAGGCGGATCGGGGCGAGGCCGCTTGTCAAATGTACAACCAGCATCAACCGGATATTGTGGTGACGGATTTATCGATGCCGGGTATAGGCGGTTTTGAGAGCATCAGGAGACTGCTCAATCGTGATCCGCACTGTAAAATTCTGGTCTTCAGCATTCATAATGAACTGGTTTATGTGACGCGTGCGCTTGCGGCCGGGGCCAAGGGGTATATTACTAAAAACAGCATGCCTGAAACGCTGATTACTGCGGTGTATAAAATAGCTCAGGGCGGTACTTATGTTGATCCTGATATTGCCCAACAACTGGCTGTTTCTATGGCCGGTGAGCAGGACGAATCGGAAAAAATCAAAACGCTTTCCCCGAGAGAGTTCGATGTGTTTTGTTTATTGGCGAATGGCTATACGGTTCGAAAGGCGGCGGAAAAGCTGTGTTTAAGTTACAAGACGGTATGTAACCACGGCACCGCAATCAAGGAAAAAATGGGCGCGGAAACGCTGGCCGAGTTGACTTTGTTGGCAAGTCGGCAAGGGCTTATTGAGGCGCGCGAGAATTAAAGGGCGGTAGGTTCTTGTGGCTCATATCCATCAATTTATATTCAAGATTAATTCACCACGAAGACACGAAGACACGAAGAGCACGAAGTTTTTCCCTTATTTTCTTCACACCCTTCGTGTCTTCGTGGCGATGTCTAAAGTCGACGCCTGTGAGAGGCAATCTTTTTATTTTTCCAGCTTTTGTTTTAGACCCGCCAAACCATGCTTAAAAAACGCATTCATCGCTTTAACTGCCGCCGCATCATTCAGGTTTTCAGGCGGGGTATTGCCGCTGTCGCCACGATAGAAACGGCTTTTTAGCGTAATCACGCTGGTGTTGGCGTCGCTCCCGGCCGTTACCTGGAGGTTGGTGGTGTACGAACCGACCGGAAATACCGTTACATTTTCGACTTTAAGGCGGTAATTGTATTCATGATCTTTATCGCTGTAAAAATCCAGGCTCTCTACCAGTTGCCCGTCATTTTGCAGGGTAATGGTTCTAATGCCGTCGGAGGCGTTTTTGCCATCGCCTGAGCTTGCTTTAACATCGGGATGCCAGTCGGCAATGGCATCGAATTGCTTGATTGCATTCCAGACGGTATCAACGGAAGCATTAATGGTGATGCTTTCCTTCGCTTTTTGCGGGGTGGGTCCGTGAGCGAGAGAAGCAATGGGGAATAGTAGAAAACTCAGTAATAGGTAGGGTAAGCGGATCATATCATTAATGCCATTAATTAAAATGGCCTATTATTCATAAATCCGGGCAAAAGGTATTGGGCGGTTTTCCTGATAATTGCCGGGAAATTTTCTTTTTAAATAAGTAATAAAAAGGGCGGGTTAATGGTGCCCGCCCTTTTGCGTATTTGGAAACGCTTAATGATTTAAGCGTTTCCGGTTTATATCGGTATTAGATAAGGCTATTGAAGCACTTCCAGCTGCACTCTGCGATTGTTGGAGCGGCCTGCTTCGGTCTCATTGGTGTCGATAGGTTGGGTTAAACCGTATCCGCGGGCAGTCAATGTTCCGCCTGCGTGGGCGGACTTGCCGCTTAAATAGTTTTTAACGGCCAGTGCGCGACGCTCTGATAATCTCTGGTTGTATTCCACTGTGCCGGTGCTGCTGGTGTGGCCTTGCACTTCAATAGCTATGCCGGGATTTTGATTGATGACGGTAACGGCATTATCGAGTTCAGGGTAATACTGGGGTTTGATGTTGCTTTTGTCGTTGTCGAATTTAACATCGACAATCCAGCAGCCGAATGGGTTAACATGACCGCCTTTTGGGGTGTTCAGGCATTTATCCTTGCAATTGTTGATGCCGTCGGCATCGTCATCCTGTGTCGAGCAGTCGGCAACCCGTGGCGCGACGCCTTTTAAAAAAACGCTTTGCACGAATTTGGCCATGCCGTCGGCCGTGGAAATCCGTTCAGCCGTGGTGCCAAAGCCGCAACCGGCAATATCCGTGAGCTGATTTAATACGGCTTGTCCGTATATGTCCTTTTCATTGCCTGCCCAAACCGTATAAACGCATAATTTGTCGCCATGCTTTTGTTTTAGGGCTTTAATTGCCGGAACGGGGTCGGTGTCCACTTCGCCATCGCTGAGAATCAAAACGGCGATGTTGCCCGTTGCGGTCGATAAGTCGTTGGTTGTCTCTTCAATCCCGCTATCCATCGGCGTACCGCCACTTGCACAGGTCAGCGTATCTATGCCGCTGCCGAAAGCGGATTTTGAGTAGGGGGTCGGCGCCTGGTTAAGCTTGGTGAAGCCCCAGTCCAGGCAGGGGCCGAAACCAAAGCTGCGAATGCTTGAAGTCAGTTTTAGATCGGGTATGGTCAGGTTGATCCGGTTCAGGATTTCTTTTTCAACGGATAGTTTGTTAGGACGGGGTTGGGCCGGGTAGCCTACGCCGAGATAATCTTCATCCATTGATAATGAGGAATCATTAAGTACAAAGAAGTTATCGGTTTTTTGTACGTATTGTCCAGAGGAGACCAATCCGTTTAAGTCTTGAGCGTGAAAAATGTCGAAAGTGCTTAATGGTTGCGAGGCGCAGCCCGATAGAAGGGCGCTTGCAATAGCAGCCGCAATGATATGTATTTTTTTCATGGAGTTCTCCCGGTTAACAAGTCGTTTTAGATAACGTAATGTTATTCAGTAGCCGTCGTGTTGATCTTAGTATCGCCTTAATTTTTAATTAAATAATCCTAAAATAATCAGTTGGGGTGTTAATAACGGCTCAATGGTATAAGAAACCCGCGGGTTATAAAATCAGTGGGAACACTTATGGAAAAAACTAAGCAGCGATTGCATCTTAACTTTAGGATTGGCTGTGAAAAACGATGTTAAAATAGCCGCTAGGCAAATCTCGACAGAATCTTACTAACGAAATATTATCAAATGACTATAAAAACACGTTTTGCCCCGAGTCCAACGGGTTATCTGCATGTAGGCGGCGCTCGCACTGCTTTGTTTTCCTGGCTTTATGCGCGTAAGCATGGCGGAAAGTTTATTTTAAGGATCGAAGATACCGATCTGGAGCGATCCACGCAGGAATCGGTCGACGCCATTTTGGAAGGCATGACTTGGTTGGGGCTGGAATATGATGAAGGGCCTTTTTACCAAACGCATCATTTCGATCGCTACAAGGAAGTTATTCAGCAGTTGCTGGATCAGGGCGACGCCTATTATTGCTATTGCAGTAAAGAAGAGTTGGAGCAATTACGCACCGAGCAAATGGCTAACAAGGAAAAACCGCGCTATAACGGCAAATGCCGGGATGTTGTCGGGCCGAAAAACGACCGGGAAGCGGTGATCCGCTTTAAAAATCCGGTTGACGGCGTAGTGACAATTCCTGATCTGATTAAGGGCGACATTGTTGTTGCCAATAAAGAACTGGACGATTTGATTATCGCCAGAGGCGATGGCACGCCGACCTACAATTTAACGGTGGTGGTTGACGACATGGACATGAAGGTCTCCCATGTCATACGCGGCGACGATCATATCAACAACACGCCCAGACAGATGAATATTCTTAAGGCCTTGGGCGCGGAACTGCCTAAATACGCGCATCTGCCGATGATACTGGGGCCTGACGGCGCGAGGTTGTCCAAGCGTCATGGTGCGGTCAGCGTGATGCAATTTCGCGACGACGGCTATTTGCCCGACGCTTTGCTGAATTATCTGGTGCGTCTGGGTTGGTCGCATGGCGATCAGGAGATTTTTTCCATTGATGAAATGGTTGAGCATTTTGCCTTGGAAAATGTCAATGTGTCGGCATCCGCGTTCAACACCGAAAAACTGTTATGGCTGAATCATCAGTACATCATGAACAGCGATCCGGCCCATGTGGCGCGTCATTTAAGCTGGCACATGGGCGAGCTGGGCATCGATCCTACCGAAGGCCCCAGTCTTGTCGATATGGTCAAGGCGCAACGAGAGCGCTGCAAGACCCTGGTTGAAATAGCCGCCGCCAGCGTTTATTTCTATAAGGATTTCGATGCGTATGATGAAAAAGCCGCTAAAAAGAATTTCACTCCCGGTTCGGATGAGGTTTTGGCGAGGTTGCATGATGAATTTGCAGCGGTGACCGAGTGGAATGGCGAGGCCTTGCACCAGATTGTGCTGAATCTTGCCGAAGCGATGGCGCTGGGCCTGGGCAAGGTGGCTCAGCCGTTGCGCGTCGCAGTTTGCGGCTCAGCGGTTTCACCGGCGATTGATATAACCTTGTCGTTGTTGGGCAAGGAAAAAACCTTGGCTAGAATACAGAGAGCTATAAACCATATAAAAAACTTAAATTAGTATTGGACACAACCGGTAATTGCTGTACAATGCCGGTTCTCAACTTCGGGGCCATAGCTCAATTGGGAGAGCGCAACACTGGCAGTGTTGAGGTCAGCGGTTCGATCCCGCTTGGCTCCACCAAAAAGTTGATAAATCAGTTCTAGTCCCCATCGTCTAGTGGCCTAGGACACCGCCCTTTCACGGCGGTAACGGGGGTTCGAACCCCCCTGGGGACGCCATATATTAAGACCTGTGTTGGGCCTTTTTATCGGTTTGTGGTTTTATGCCGTTTTAATGACATAAAACGACAAGATGATTTACAGTTAAGTACAGGCTGACTAAACCAGTTTTAGTCCCCATCGTCTAGTGGCCTAGGACACCGCCCTTTCACGGCGGTAACGGGGGTTCGAACCCCCCTGGGGACGCCATTAATAGAAAAGGGCTATCAGAAATGATAGCCCTTTTTTTTGCCTGTCGGTTTGGCAGTCCTTATCAAAAAGGGTGGTTTTCTATATCATTGCCTTGTATCCGCTTTGTAAACGCCATCCGCCATTCGGTTAAAATATATGATGAACATACGAATAAACAGAAGCTGGGCTTATTGCCTGATTAGCATGGCGCTGCTTAGTTGCACGGCGGCAGACCGCGTCAAGCCTGAGACTGTCAAGGTCAAAAACGTGATCATGATTATCGGTGACGGCATGGGGCCGCAGCAAGTCGGATTATTGCTGTCTTATGCCAGACAGGCCCCGCATAGCGTTATCGCCAACCATACTACCGCTTTAGACCGTATGCTGGAGCAGGGGCGGCTGGGTATTTCGATGACTTATACCGCCGATACGTTAGTGACGGATTCGGCGGCATCGGCAACGCAATTGGCAACCGGAAACTTTGCCGGTGCGGAAATGCTTGGCCTGGATAGCGACGGTAATCCCCAGGAAAATATCATCGAAAAAGCCAGACGTCTGGGCAAAGCGACCGGCTTGGTTTCGGATACGCGTATTACCCATGCAACTCCCGCCGCTTTTGCTGCGCACCAGACGCACCGCAGCCAGGAAAACAGCATCCCGGAAGATTTATTGGCAACCGGGGCGGACGTCATGTTTTCGGGTGGCTTAAGTTATTGGTTGCCCGAGCAGGCCGGCGATAAAAACTCTGCGCTGTATCAGCAATTGGTACAGTTGACCGGCAATAGCATTGAGATCAAGTCGTCGCGCAAAGATGCTAAAAACCTGTTAACCGTCGCGCAACAAAAAGGTTACGCGTTGGCGTTTAACAAAGCGCAACTGCAACAAGCCAGTGGTAAAACGCTGGGCCTGTTTGCAGATTCCGGCATGGCAAACGGTATCGTTGAAACTCAAAACCGTGGTAATGCGTTGCATGCTCAACCGACTTTAAAGGAAATGTCCGAGCAAGCTTTGAAAATTCTCGATCGTAACGAGCAGGGATTTTTCTTGATGATTGAATCCGGGCAAATCGATTGGGCTGCGCATCGCAATGACACCGGCTTGCTGTTGCATGAAATGCTGCGCTTTAATGATACCTTGAGCGCCGTTCTGGATTGGGCGGAAGGCCGCCAAGATACACTGATTATAGTCACCGCCGACCATGAAACCGGCGGTTTCGGTTTTAGCTATTCCGGCGTAGACATTCCTAAACCGCACGGCCTGTCGGGAGCCGCATTTGCAGGCGGGGCATTGTTTCAACCCAACTTTAATTTCGGCAATCCCGAAGTATTAGACAAAATTTACGCGCAACAACTGAGCTATCACGATATTTTCAGTCAATTTGATAAGTTGCCTAAAGACCAGCAAACACCGTTAAGACTGGCCGAGCTGGTTAACCGCTACACGGAATTCAAGATTAGCGAAGCGCAAGCGGTAAAAATCCTGGCAACCGAGGTCAACCCATTTTATAGGGCGGGGCATGTCTCTCTGGGCGAGAAAAATGTACCCAAAATGGAAGTCAACGGCGCGTTTTTTGTTTATCAAAAAGAGAACCGTGAAAACCTGTTGGCGCAGGCCGTTTCCGCCAGTCAGCAAGTGGTTTGGGCGACCGGAACCCACACCAGTACGCCGGTATTCGTTTTTGTAAAAGGCGAGGAGCAAATCATGCGACCCTTTGCCAAAATCCTGCATCATACCCAGTTGGGCCGGTTGATGATTGATGCCTTGCAGTAAGTAAGCGCATTGTTCCCGTGTCATCAAATTTTAATATGGCTAATTCAGAATAACCCTTTGAATCATTTACAAAGGGTTAATCGCCATGAACAAATTCACTCTGAATAATCTCAACATAATGACTGCATCCTTGGCTATGTCTGTTTTGGGTTTGGTTGTAACCTGGGGTGTTGAGCTGTTGGTTAAGGAATTGTTTCGCTTGGGGTAGGGTGCGGTTGCGCACCTTTATTGTTGGCGATTGGACCGTAGCCGGCAAATCCGAATGGGTGATGCGATGAACGAATGGCTACAAGAGCATACCGCCGGATGAGCACTATTTTTAAAGTCAGAAAATAGCGATTTCCCAACTTGCAGCTAACGCTTGTGGCTTTAAAAAAAATTATCCGACAGCGTTTTGCGCAGCCGGATTTTTACTTTCACGCTTGTTGGCATACATGGCTTGGTCGGCATGTTGCAACAAGGCTTCCGCGGTGTCGCCGTGTTGCGGATAGGTGGCGATGCCGATACTGATATTAGTGGTGATTACGTTGCCGCGGTAGTTAAAACTGCTTGCCAGCAATGTGTCTTTGATACGCTTTGTTACCTGTTCCGCCGCTTCTGCGTTGGTGTTCGGCAATAATATGGTGAATTCATCGCCGCCATAGCGGGCGGCGGAGTCGCAACCTCTTAAACAGTGTCGAAAGTTGTCGGCGATGGCTTGCAATAACAGGTTGCCTGCTTCGTGACCGTATTTGTCGTTGACGATTTTTAAGTTATCGCAATCGCCCAATAACAGACTGAAAGAGTCTTCCTTGCGCCGAGCTTGGTGCAGTTGTTTTTCCAATAGATCCATGAACGCCCGTCGGTTGTAGAGACTGGTTAATTCATCGGTTTGCGCAGTGGTCTTGATGCGACTGAAAGCGTGATAGATGTCGCTGGACAACATGGTGGTGACGTAACCCACCAGCAGCATAGGAAACAGCCAAGCCAGCAGGATGCTGCTTTGGGCTAGGGAAAAGGCTTCGGCGCCAGGTAGGCCGCTTTTGCTTAAATACAGATAACAAGCGCCGATTAATAATACTTCCAATAATGTAGTCAGCCTGCCCAAGGCCAGGGCGCTAGTGATGATGGGCAGAAAGTACAAGTTAAGTAGCAGGCTGTTCTGGCGCCCGGTGTGCCAGACGAACCAAGTGACCAACAAGATCATGACCCACGTTTCCAAAGCCAGTTTCCAGACATTGGCTTTGGCAAAAAAGTTGAGGTAATGGAAAATCATGACAAAGCCGGCGAAAGCGCAGAGGCCGCCTAACAAAAAGATTTTAACGTTTTCTTCGATTTGGCCTACCACCAGATAGAACATCATCAAGACCAATAGTAACCACTGAATTTCCGCGACGGTGCGGGAAAATCCGCTCAGGGCGTCGGGTTCTTGATTGAGACGAAAAAAAGGTTCCTTGCTCATGGTAAAGTTTCCCGAATGATAGTGTTGGATATTAGACCATAAAAGAGGATGGGCCAATTTTTCCATTTTAACACAACGGCTATAAGACAGCCGTCTTGAAAGCCAGTTTTAATGGGTAAAATTGATTCGATAGCTGATGTTGCATGTTGGCGGTGAAAACCGTAAAAAAAGCGGTTCGATAATGGATGTGCCTTAACGGATGAGATGCGGAAAGGTATCGTGCGTGCGTTGGTTTCTAAGACGCGCACAGTACGCCCTAAGGGGGCGGGTATTTCTATGCAGGGGCGAGGCTTTTCAAGTGATGATTCGGTTGAATCTTTGCTCTAGCTTTTTTGCTGTTGTAATGCCGGCCGCCGGTTTTGATACGAGCGTCAAGGCTGCAAGCCCTTGGTTTGCGCGGCTTGCTCGTGATAGCCCGCATAGGATTCCCCTGCATCTGCCTGCTGTTGGGTTCGCAATGGGCTGATGGAAAAGAAAAGATGCAGGCTACGCAGACTGACATGTTGAAACGGGACAAGTTCTGCGATAACTCCCGCTTTTATGCAATTCCGGCATCTGCCGGATAGTCAAAAGTATGAAATAAGTTTACAGATCTACAGAACTAAAAAAAGGGAGCCTAATAGACGATTAAGCTCCCCCTTACCAAAGTGAAGGCAAGTAAGAGCGCATGCGGATATGCTATCAACGCGCAGATAAAATGATAATGCGACATGTTGTCGCATATAATCAGTGCGGTTTTTTAGTAAGCTTCGCTCCTTAGGTTTTAGCATGCCCGATAGCTTGGCTACATTTAGCCAACGCTGGAGATGGTGCGAATCGGTCTTGTAGCGTTTACAAATTGGGTGTAAGCGCTCTTTAAATCTGCATCTAACAAACAGCATTAAAAACAGGCATGCTTTTCCCGGCATTATTTATCAAATCCGAGTCAATGTTTTCTTTGTCCAATGGTGGGCGTGTTGTTACTCGAGGTCTTAACGCTTTCCGGCAAATCAACACTATCCGAAGCCCTGTCGGTATGTGATAATAATTAATTAAATTCAGCGATATTTCTTTCTAACCAACATAGCCGCAGGGCGTAAAGGGCACTACACAATGGATGAGAACAAAAAGAAAGCGCTAGGCGCGGCGCTGATGCAGATAGAAAAACAATTCGGCAAGGGCTCGGTGATGCGCATGGGTGATGTGGCGGCTTCGCGCGACATCGATGTGGTTTCTACCGGTTCTTTAGGCTTGGATATTGCGCTGGGTTGCGGTGGTTTGCCTCGCGGTCGCGTTATTGAAATCTATGGTCCAGAATCATCCGGCAAAACCACGTTGACGCTGCAAGTGATCGCCGAAATGCAAAAACTCGGCGGCACCGCGGCATTTGTCGATGCCGAGCATGCTTTAGATCCCAGTTATGCCGAAAAAATCGGCGTTAATGTCGATGACTTGCTGGTTTCCCAGCCGGATACCGGTGAACAGGCGTTGGAAATTACCGACATGCTGGTGCGTTCCGGCGCGGTCGATGTGGTTGTGGTCGATTCGGTGGCCGCGTTAACGCCCAAGGCCGAGATTGAAGGCGATATGGGCGATTCCCATATGGGCTTGCAGGCGCGGTTGATGTCCCAGGCTTTACGAAAGTTGACCGGCAATATCAAGCGTTCCAATACCTTGGTTATTTTCATTAACCAGATCAGGATGAAAATCGGCGTCATGTTCGGCAGTCCTGAAACCACCACCGGCGGTAATGCGCTTAAATTTTACGCTTCGGTGCGTCTGGATATTCGGCGTATCGGGTCGATTAAAAAGGGCGAGGAAGTTATCGGTAATGAAACCCGGGTAAAAGTCGTCAAGAATAAAGTCGCGCCGCCGTTTAGACAGGCCGAGTTTGAGATTTTATACGGGGAAGGTATTTCCTTTTTGGGCGAACTGGTTGACTTGGGCGTAAGCTACGGATTTATTCAGAAAGCGGGTTCCTGGTACAGTTACGGCGATGAAAAGATCGGTCAGGGCAAGGATAATGTAAAGGCCTTCTTAAGAGAGCATCCTGAAAAAGCCAAAGAAATTGAAGCGAAAATCAGAGCCGAGGCTTTCGGCAAGAAAGTCGCTCCTCTGATTGATGTGCCTTCGGTTGTTGATGAGGACGAATAACAGGTTTGTTTAGTACGGACGTGATTTAAGTTTTTTATTCCCCACGAAAACACGAAGTTTTATTTCTTCGTGTTTTCGTGGGGAATGCTTTTTCCTGGTGTAAGTAAAGAATGTATGATTTGTAGTCTGCTGTGAACGAAGCTACCAAGGAAATTCAGGAAGTCTGCCTGCGTCTTTTGGCTCGAAGAGAACACAGTCAGCAGGAATTGCTGAACAAATTGGCTTTAAGGGGGGTTGACAGGGATGATGCTCAGTCTGTCATTGACGAACTGGCCGCGCAAGGTTGGCAGGACGATTTAAGATACGCCGCAAGCTATGCCCGGTTCCGTATCCATAAAGGTTACGGGCCTATACGCGTGAGCTATGAGCTCAAGCAAAACGGCATAGCGGGGTTCGATCTTGACGGTATTGTGCGGGAAGAGGTCGGTAGCTGGATGGCGCTGCTGGAACAGATTTACAATAAAAAATATACTCATGACACTGTGATGGAGCGCAATGAGTGGGCAAAACGCAGTCGCTTTTTATTGCAGCGCGGATTTTCCGGTGCCATGATCAGTGCGTTATTTGATGAGTTGAATATTAGATTTCTCTAAGTAGTGGGTGGAGTTAGCGATAATGTCGTTAAGTTATGAACAACCACGTCGTTCCGGTAGGGATTATCGGTATGACGTTTAACTAAAAAGACCTTGGCGTACGTAACCCTATTTTTTTAAAAGCATTTATTTATTATGAAAAAGATGACTAGCGCCGAGTTGCGCACCGCCTTTCTTGAGTTCTTTCGCGAGCGGGGGCATTCCGTGCAGCCTTCAAGCTCACTGATTCCGGGCAATGATCCGACCTTGTTGTTTACCAATGCCGGCATGGTGCAGTTCAAGGATGTATTTTTAGGACGGGATCATCGCGACTATAACAAGGCCGCAACCAGTCAACGTTGCGTCCGGGCGGGCGGTAAACATAACGACCTGGAAAACGTCGGTTATACCGCAAGGCATCATACGTTTTTTGAAATGTTGGGTAATTTCAGCTTCGGCGATTATTTTAAAAAAGAAGCAATACATTACGCCTGGGGTTTTTTGACCAAGGAACTGGAAATCCCGGCGGAAAAATTATGGGTCACCGTTTTCGATGAGGATTCGGAAGCGGAAAAAATCTGGCTGGATGATGTCGGCATAGCCAAGAACCGGTTCTCAAGAATCGGCGCCAAAGATAATTTCTGGTCGATGGGCGATGTCGGGCCTTGCGGACCGTGTACCGAAATATTTTACGATCATGGCGCGGACATTGCCGGTGGCCCGCCGGGATCGCCGGATGAAGACGGCGACCGCTATATCGAAATCTGGAACTTGGTGTTCATGCAATACGACCGTTCCGCTGACGGCACGTTAACACCCCTGCCTAAGCCTTCGGTGGACACCGGCATGGGACTGGAGCGCATCGCTGCGGTGTTGCAGGGCGTGCATAGCAATTATGAAATCGATTTATTCCAAAAATTGCTGAAAGCGGCGGCCGAACTGGCCGGTACTAACGATTTGACGCAAAGCTCATTGCGGGTGATTGCCGATCATATCCGCTCTTGTGCGTTCCTAATAGCGGATGGCGTGATGCCGTCCAACGAAGGGCGCGGTTATGTAGTACGCCGCATTATTCGCCGCGCGATTCGGCACGGTTATCGTTTGGGTATCCGCGATGTGTTCTTTTATAAACTGGTAGCCCCTTTGGCTGAGGAAATGGGTGAGGCTTTTCCGGAGCTTAAAGCCGCGCAAGTTCAAGTTGAACGGGTGCTGAAAAAAGAGGAAGAGCGTTTTGCCGAAACCCTGGAACAAGGCATGAAGATTTTGGAGGCTTGCGTCGCCAAGATGGAAGGTGCTGTGATTCCCGGCGATACCGTATTCCAGCTTTACGATACTTACGGCTTTCCCGTCGACTTGACTGCCGATTTTGCCCGTGAAAACAATCTGACTGTCGATCATGCCGGATTTGAAACCGCGATGTCGGCTCAGCGAGAAAGGGCAAGGTCTGCGAGCAGTTTCGGCGCTGATTACGATCAGGACATAAAGCTCGATGTGCAAACCGAATTTACCGGTTACGAGCATCTTGACGACCAAGTGCATATCATCGGTTTATATAAAAAAGGTCAGCCGGTAGACAGCTTGCAGGATGGCGAAGAGGGCGTTGTGGTTTTGGACAAGACCCCGTTCTATGCCGAATCCGGCGGTCAGATCGGTGATTGTGGCAAAATCGAAGCGGATGGTGCAGTCTTTGAAGTCACCGACACCCAAAAACAGGGCGGCAACCTGTTCTTACATAAGGGCAGATTGATTTCTGGAATCCTGAGCAACGGCCAGTTATGTGACGCTCGTGTCAGCGCGACGGACAGGAAAGCGACCGAGCTTAACCATTCGGCGACGCATTTGCTGCATGCCGCATTAAGACAGGTTTTGGGCGATCATGTCGCGCAGAAAGGCTCGCTGGTTAATCCTGAGCGCTTGCGTTTCGACTTTTCCCACTTTGAGCCGGTGACAGCCTTCGAAATCAGCACTGTTGAGCGCATCGTTAATGAGCAGGTTCGGGCAAATAATCCTGTTATTTCTCAGGTTATGGCGAAAGATGACGCGGTCAAAGCCGGTGCGATGGCCTTGTTCGGCGAAAAATACGGCGATGAAGTCAGGGTTTTGAAAATCGGCGAATTTTCAACCGAGCTTTGCGGCGGAACCCATGTTGAACGGGCAGGGGACATAGGTTGCTTTAAAATCATTAACGAAACCGGTGTGGCTGCGGGTGTCAGGCGTATCGAGGCGGTAACCGGCGGCGGCTGTATCGAATGGATAGCCGGTCGGGACCATGCGCTTGCCAGTATTGCCGGATTAGTCAAAAGCGCTCCTGAGAAAGCGCCTGAAAAAGTCGAGCAGCTGATAGAGAAAAACCGCTTATTGGAAAAACAGCTGGAACGCTTGAATGCAAAGCTCGCCAGTTCTGCGGGTAACGAACTGGGCGCTCAGGCTGTCGATGTCGGAGGCATTAAAGTATTGGCGGTCAAGCTCGATGGCGTTGATTCCAAATCCCTGAAAGACATGGTCGATCAGTTAAAAAATAAATTAGGCAGCGCCGCAATTGTGTTGGCGGTCGTCGATGGTGACAAGGTCAGTCTGATTGCCGGTGTCACTAAAGACCAGATGGAACGGATAAAAGCCGGTGATCTGGTGAATTTCGTCGCCACCAAAGTCGGCGGAAAAGGCGGTGGCAGGCCCGATATGGCTCAGGCCGGGGGCAATGATTCGTCCGGTTTGGCTGACGCATTGGCTCAGGTTCCTGCCTGGATCCAAACGCAACTTGGCGCATAGAAGGTTTTATTAAATGGCATTATATGTATACAAATTTGGCGGCACCTCGGTAGGAAATGTCGAGCGCATTAAAGCAGTCGCCGAAAAGGTTAAGCAAGCCCACGATCTGGGCGATCAAATCGTGGTCGTGGTTTCCGCGATGAGCGGCGAGACCAATCGTTTGGTTGCGTTGGCAAAAGATATGCAGCAACACCCTAACGAGCGGGAAATGGACGTGTTGCTGTCAACCGGCGAGCAAGTCACCGTTTCGCTGCTGAGCATGGCTTTGCATGAGCTGGGCTGCGATGCGTGCTCTTATACCGGCAGCCAGGTGAAAATCCTGACCGACAGCAGTCACACCAAAGCGCGGATTCGCAAGATAGACGATGCACGGATTCGGACTCATCTTAACGAGGGCAAAGTGGTCGTGGTCGCAGGTTTCCAGGGTGTGGACGAACACGGCAATATCACTACTTTAGGGCGCGGCGGGTCTGATACTACCGCAGTGGCGTTGGCGGCAGCCTTAAAGGCCGACGAATGTCATATTTATACCGATGTTGACGGTGTTTACACTACGGATCCCAGAGTTGAGCCGAAAGCCCGCAGGCTTGATAAAATCACTTTTGAGGAAATGCTGGAAATGGCCAGTCTGGGCTCGAAAGTATTGCAGATCAGATCGGTAGAATTTGCCGGCAAATATAACGTTGCGTTACGCGTATTGTCATCATTTAAAGAAGGTAAGGGTACGCTCATTACCTACGAGGAATCACAAGTGGAAAGTGCTTTAATTTCAGGAATCGCCTTTAATCGGGATGAAGCTAAATTAACCATCACTGGAGTGCCTGATTTGCCGGGTGTTGCGTTTAAAATTTTGGGGCCGATTGCCGATGCCAACATCGAAATTGACATGATTATCCAAAATATCGCCGATGACGCGACTACTGATTTCACCTTTACGGTGCATCGCAATGATTATCAGCGAGCCAAAACCTTGCTGGATAAAACCTGCGCCGAACTGGGGGCTAGAAACGTTACCGGTGACGACAGCATCGTCAAAGTGTCGATAGTCGGCGTAGGCATGCGTTCCCATGCCGGTATTGCCAGTACCATGTTTAAGGCATTGGCTGACGAAGGCATTAATATCCGTATGATTTCAACGTCCGAGATTAAAATATCGGTTGTCGTCGATGAAAAATATCTGGAACTTGCGGTTAGAGCGCTGCACTCCGCATTTAAATTAGATCAAGAAATAGAATCTTAGACTTTATTTATACGAAAAAGCTGCTATAATTGCTCGTCTTGGTTGGATGCTGTTTAAGAACAGTACGTTTTTAACATATATAGGGAGTAGCCATGCTTATCTTGACTCGTCGGGTAGGGGAGACTTTGATGATCGGTGATGAAGTTACAGTCACTGTTCTTGGAGTTAAAGGAAATCAGGTTCGCATAGGTGTTAACGCACCCAAAGAAGTTTCTGTGCATAGGGAAGAGATCTACGAAAGGATCAAAAAAGAACAGAATGGGCCGGCTGGCTTGACTGGATCTGAAGAGTAAATCGCAGCAGGAATTTTTATGAGTGCCATAGGCACTCACCAGCTAATGGATGTAAGCTTAGTATTAAGTGGGCGCGAATTATTTTGTAAACTATTTTTTGTGAAGTGGTTTAGCAATTGCACCTTAACATCGTTAGTCAAATGGAATTACGTTAGTTTTTTAAGAGCTTAGCTCTTGAAATGATCTCTGGGCACAAGGCTGTAGCTTAAAGAGATAGACCATCTATTTGGAGAGTTGGCCGAGAGGCTGAAGGCGCTCCCCTGCTAAGGGAGTATGGGTTTTATCGCCCATCGAGGGTTCGAATCCCTCACTCTCCGCCATATAGATCATCTACTGAACTCAAAAATAAGATGTTCCGGAAATTAGCGATTGATAGTCGTTACTCATCGGTGTCTCAGTTCGAAAAAGCTTTACCAATTCCACTCTTTTTGCCGGCGATACTGAGCAAGTATTGTTTTTTATAGGCAAAATTACTTCTCAGAAATTCATGCGCGTTCTTTCTCTTTATGAGCCGGGATTTATTGTGCGTGAATTGGATAAGCTCAATATTTTGCGGCAAATATTTTATAATTCTGCCAACCTACTGTTCCTGATTATTTTTTGGAGATCGGCAGGCGCATAATATGAAACCACACACTGCTGAATTTCGTTTCTACGCGGGACTGAACGATTTTCTTCCTCCGAAACAACGCAAAAGAACTAATAGCTATCGTTTCAGCGGCCATCCGGGAATCAAAGACCCCATTGAAGTTTTCGGCGTGCCTCATACTGAGGTGGACCTGATTGTCGTCAATGGCCAGTCGGTGGGATTCGACTATTGCCTGCAAGCCGGCGATCGTGCCGCGGTATACCCGGTTTTCGAAACGCTGGACATCGCCTCTTTGGTCCGGTTGCGCGAAAAGCCTTTGCTTACCCCCCGCTTCATCCTGGACGTGAATCTGGGCAAGCTTGCCAAACGCATGCGTTTGTTGGGTTTCGACAGTCTCTATCGTAACGACTACAGGGATGCCGATATAGTAAAAACCGCAGTGAGCGAGCGGCGCATCGTGCTGACCCGTGATCGTCGCCTTTTGTATATCAAGCAAATCGACCACGGCTACTGGGTGCGTGCGGTCGACGTAGAGACTCAGGTCGATGAAGTCCTGCGCCGTTTCGACCTATACGGCTCGATTCATCCCTTTGCTCGATGCCTGATTTGCAACGGCGTGCTAACGCCGGTCGCCAAAGCGGATATTTGGGATCGTCTCGAACCCAAGACTCGACTTTACTATGAGACTTTTCATCAATGCGTCGATTGTCAGCGCATCTACTGGCAAGGCTCTCACATGGAGAACATGCGGCAACGCTTGGCCGGTTTTAAACGATTAGGCCAAAAAATAAAATAATCAAACGGTTTAACGTATAATTTGGCAAGCCGTAGCGGAGTGAATTGTGCCTATTAAGTCTCTTAAAAACCTCAAATATCAGTTGTAACCGCACACGCTTTTTCCAAAACGGATTTATATTCCGGGTACGCTCAGTCTTGGATAATATCCGTTATTAGAGCAGGTTCATTAACTAAATCATGGTAATAAAAATTTAGAGGCTGTAGATTGTGGATGAGGTCAATATGACGAAAACTGAAGATCGACGCGGTTTTTTTCGAATCGATGATGAAGTTAATCTGTTTTACAAAAAAATAGATGAAAAACTGGTCAACGAACCGCACCATGTTTCCGATAATATTTTGAATAGCTGTTCATTGTCTACCGCGCTTGAAGTGGTATCGCAGGAATCGACACCATTATTGCACAGGCTGGATAAAAGCCTGCCGGACGTGGCGGAGTACTTAAGGTTAATTGACAGAAAAATCGATCTTCTTGCCCAGGCTATTACGATGCAGGGCTTTCAATTTAAGGAAAATGACACTCGCAACGTTAACATGAGCGCAACCGGCATCGCTTTTAATTGCGAAGAAGCGCTTAAAGAAAACGATTATCTGGAAATCAAAATACTGCTGATATCTTGTATGACGGTCATCGTGACTTACGGCAGGGTTGTTTATTGTAAAAATAGCCAATCAAACGATAGTCAGTATCCTTATTTTGTGGGTGTTAATTTTATTAATATGAAAGATGAGGATCGGGAAATGTTGATTAAATATGTGGTAAAGGAGCAATTGCAACAGATCAGGGATAAAAAACAGGTTGGCAATAAAGCTTGAGCGTTTGTGAATATTTCAGATAAGCAAAAAAAAATCCTTGCCCTCTTGGCTGACGGAGCGTTTCATTCCGGCACTGAATTGGCCGATGCGTTGGGTATCAGCCGCTCAGCGGTCTGGAAGCAGCTGAACGGCTTGGCTGAATTGGGACTGCAACACTCGGCAGTCAGCGGTAAAGGTTATCGGCTGGATAACTCGCTGGAGTTGTTGGAGGCATCGCAAATCAATGCAGTGATTAACGACGGGGTCGGCGCGTTAATTTCATCATTTGAAATTCATGATCAAATCGATTCCACCAACCGCTATTTAGTGGAACGCTCGCAAAATAATGCGCTTTCAGGCTCTGTGTGTTTTGCAGAGTATCAAACAGCCGGGAAAGGCAGGCGAGGGCGGCAATGGGTTTCGCCTTACGGGAGTAATATTTACCTGTCGATACTCTGGCGCTTTCAGCAGGGGCCTGCCGCCATTTCGGGCTTAAGTCTGGCTGTCGGCGTGGCGGTGATCAGGGCTTTAAAACAGCATCAAATCAATGATATTGGCCTCAAATGGCCTAATGACATTTACAGTCAGGGTAAAAAACTGGGCGGCATTCTGGTTGAAGTCTCGGGAGAGACTGACGGCCCGTGCAGCGCCGTTATCGGTGTGGGCTTGAATTTATTCTTGCCGGAAACCCAAGCCGAAAGCATCACTCAAGCCTGGACCGATTTAAGCAAAATCACCGGGCAAAGCCAACTGTTCAGGAATCAATTGGCCGGCGCGCTGTTAAACCATCTGTTGCCGGTTATTGCCGGGTATGAAGGTGTTGGCATTAAAGCCTATCTAAACGAATGGCGCGGCTATGATTGCCTGACCGGAAAATCTGCAACCTTGTTTATCGGTCAGCAACAATTTGAAGGCATAGTGCGAGGCATCGACGATAACGGCATGTTATTGATTGAACGTCCGGATGGCCATGTGCAGGCGTTTGCTTCCGGTGAAATCAGTTTTAATGGTTCGGTACGGCAATGAATTTGTTAATTGATATGGGGAATACCCGGCTAAAGTGGGGAATCACGACAGGCGGTCAAATTATTGCCGGTCAGTCCCTGCTTAATACCCGGATTAATCGGCATGAACTTATTGAGCTCTGGAAAGGCATCCGCCCACCCAGACGGCTTGCCGTTTCCTGCGTGAGCGCAAACCGGCTGCTCGAACTTGTTCAGTCGGTAGCCTTTGAGCTTTGGCTTGATGTGGATGTTATCCTGGTTAAATCTCAAGCACAGGCGTTCGGCGTGATTAACGCTTACCAACAGCCGGAAAAACTGGGCGTTGACCGCTGGCTATCTTTGGTCGCCGTTTGCCAGCAATATCAAAGTCCGGCCTGCATAGTCGATTGCGGAACGGCAATTACCGTGGATGTAATCGATGCCGACGGCAGGCATCAAGGCGGCCTGATTAGTCCCGGTTTGACGCTGATGAAAAAGTCCCTAGTTCAAGGGACGGAGGCGCTGCCTGTTAGCGAAGCAAGCTACCCATTCGGTCTGGCCCGTTTTACCGAAGCCGCCATCTACAGCGGCGCCTTAACGGCGGCTATCGGCTTGATCGAGCATGTGCTGGCAAAACAACCTGGCAATACAAAACTGATTTTAACCGGCGGAGATGCCGGACTTATCGCCGGACAGCTTGATGTTGTACCCATCGTTGATGCTGATTTGGTGTTGCGAGGACTGCTGTGTGTTTTGGAAGGACATACATGAAGGTTTTATTTCTTCTGGTGTCATTGGCTAATGGAGTGCAAGCTTTGCTTGCCTGTGATACGACAAACAATAATGAGGAATGAGAACACGTTATATGAATTTTTCTCGTTCCCATGCAGCACGTGGGAAAAGAGGTAATAATACTTTTTCAAGGCCTCTGGAGAGGTTGGGGGCCAGCGCAAATTTCGTGTCCTTCGTGCCTTCGTGGTAAAAATATTTTAATTATTCCTAATATTTATTTATCGTGCTAAACATCATCTGGATCAGCTTTTTCCTCGCCGCCTTTTGCACCGCGCTGTTCAAACTGGTTTTCTTGGGTGACCAACAGGTTTTTGCGCAAATCATGGAAGCCATGTTTGCGTTGTCGAAATCTGCTTTTGAAATAGCCTTAGGTCTGACCGGCGTACTGGCCTTATGGCTGGGCATTATGCGCATCGGCGAAAAGAGCGGTTTTATCCATTTATTAACCCAAGGCCTCACACCGTTATTTAGCCGGTTAATGCCCGATGTGCCCAAGGGCCATCCGGCTCTAGGCGCTATCGTGATGAACATTTCTGCCAATGCGCTGGGGCTGGATAATGCCGCAACCCCGTTGGGCATCAAGGCGATGCAGGAGCTGCAAACGCTCAACCCCAACCCCGAAACCGCCAGCAACGCGCAAATCCTGTTCCTGGTGATCAACACCTCAGGCGTTACACTGTTTCCGGTGACGATTTTCACCTACCGCGCCCAGTTGGGCGCCGCCAATCCGACCGACGTATTCATCCCGATCCTGATTGCCACGTATATGTCGACGCTGGCAGGTTTGCTTGCCGTCGCCTTCGTGCAAAAAATCAATCTGCTGGATAAGGTAATCGTGGCCTATCTCGGCGGTTTTACGCTGGTAGTCGGCGGCATACTGGCGTATTTCTCAAGCCTGCAGCAGCAGCAAATGCTTGAGCAATCCGCGATTATCAGCAACTTCATCCTGTTCTCGCTGGTCATCACCTTTATTCTCGGTGCTATAAATAAAGAGATTAACGCCTACGAAGCTTTCATCGAAGGCGCCAAAGAAGGCTTTCAGACAGCCACCACGATCATTCCTTACCTAGTCGCGATGCTGGTCGCGATCGGCGTGTTCAGAGCCAGCGGAGCTTTGGATTTATTGGCTGATTTAGCGAGGCTTGCCGTGCATTACTTTGGACTCGATGACCGCTTTGTCGATGCATTGCCTACCGCGTTGATGAAACCGTTCAGCGGCAGCGGGGCCAGGGCTATGATGATCGATACCATGAAAACGATGGGCGCGGATTCGTTCGCAGGGCGCTTGTCGGCTATCGTGCAAGGCAGCACCGAAACCACCTTTTATGTGTTGGCAATTTACTTCGGCTCGGTCGGCATCAAACATATTCGTCATGCCGCCGCGTGTGGGATAATAGCCGACTTTGCGGGCATTGTTGCGTCACTATTTGTCGCCTACTGGTTTTTTGGATAATTCTGATATTACTGGAATTTTCACCACGAAGACACGAAGGACACGAAGTTATATATTGTTTTCTTCGTGTTCTTCGTGCCTTCGTGGTGTTCTTTTTTATCTGTGTTCTATTTTTTCTAGCTGCTTAATCCTTAATGAAAGTTCACCTTAAAACCCTCGGCTGCCGTCTTAACGAAGCCGAACTGGAAACCTGGGCTCAGGCCTTTCAAAAATCCGGTCATCAAATTACCAAGCAAGCCGAAGCGGCTCATCTTATCGTGATCAATTCCTGTGCGGTGACTCAGGATGCGGCCAGAAAATCGCGCCAGCTGATCCGCCGCATCCATCGTGATAACCCGCAAGCCAAGCTCGTGGTCAGCGGCTGCTACGCGACCTTGAATGAAGATGAGGCCGCGTCTTTATTGGGCGTTGACCTGATAGTCAGCAACAAGGACAAGGATCAACTGGTCGAAAAAACCCTGACCGGACTGAACATGGACAGCATGCCCGCCTTGTCTACCGAGCCGGGGGAAATATCGCTGTTTACTCGCGGCAGGCAACGCGCGTTCGTTAAAGTACAGGACGGCTGCCGTTACCGCTGCACATTCTGCATCGTCACCGTCGCGCGCGGGGAAGAAAGCAGCCGCCCCGTGCAGGCGGTCATAGACGAGATCAACGCCTTGCACCGGCAAGGTATCACCGAAGTCATTTTGACCGGCGTGCATTTAGGCGGCTACGGCAGCGACTTGGGCAACAACCTGTCCGATTTGATCAAAGCCATTCTGGCGGAAACCGAGATTCCACGATTGAGATTAGGCTCATTGGAACCTTGGGAACTGCCGGACGACTTTTTCAAACTGTTCGATAATCCACGCCTGATGCCGCATTTGCATCTGCCCTTGCAAAGCGGTTCGGACACCGTGCTGCGCCGTATGGCCAGGCGCTGTAAAACCGAGGAGTTTGCTGCCATCGTCAAGCAGCTGCGCGCGCAAATTCCGCACTTTAATATCACTACCGATATTATCGTCGGCTTTCCCGGCGAGACCGAGCAGGAATGGCAGCAGAGCTTCGATTTCATCAAGCAAATCGGATTCGGCCATATCCACATCTTCACCTATTCAAGCAGGGAAGGCACCAAGGCCGCAAGCCTACCGGATCAACTGAACAACGACATCAAAAAACAGCGCAGCAGGCAGTTGCATGAGTTGGCGGAAGAAATGAAGCTGAAGTTTTTTGCCGATAACGTAGGCCATGAATTTCCGGTGCTATGGGAAGGCTACAGCGAAGCGTTGGACGATGGCAGACAACGGGTGTTCGGTTACACGCCGAATTATCTTAAGGTTGGCTGCGTGATCGGCAGCGATGTGTCGGTGGAAAATCAGACGCTTAATTGCATGGTCGCAGCAGTGGATGAAGGCTGGGTTGTTGGGGAGCTGGTGGAATAGCTAAGGATCTGGCCTATAAATAACATCCTTGAATCCATTGTAGGGGCGATTTTAATCGCCCTGGGCGAATGAATTCGCCCCTACAGGACATTCCAAGTCGGGAAGTTATTTTCAACCAAATCCTAATCCCCGTATAAAAGCTAGCCGCAAAGAAATGCCTCGAACATGAAAAAACTTGCCTATGCACAATGCAAGGCTTCGAGCTTAAGCAGCGCATGATTCTTTGGCAGGTAGAAATATGATGAACGCTCATCCTGAACTTGTGCGCTTAATGAAAGTGGAAGCTATGGTAAACTGCCAAACATGAATTCCCTGCTGTTTTAACTTCCGTGGAGAACGCTGATGCGCCCGTCAATAGCCCTGCAAACCCATCGCGAAGCGATCCGCGAAATTGCCCTGAGCCATCGGGTTAAAAACGTGCGGGTATTCGGTTCTGTGCTGCACGGAGACGACACCGAAGACAGCGACCTGGACTTGCTGGTCGATCCTACGCCGGAAACCACGTTGATGGATATTGCCAAGATCCAGGTTGAAGTTGCTCGGCTGCTTAATATCACCGTCGATGTATTAACCCCCCGAGCCCTCCCCGACAAGTTTCGCGAGCAAGTGCTTAAGGAAGCTCAGCCGGTATGAGCAAAAAAGACATCCTGCGAATTCCCGATTACCTCGGGCATATCGTCGAAGCGATTGAGCGGATTCACCGCTATGTTGAAGACATGTCGGAAGTTGAATTTCTTGACGATGAAAAAACTCAGGATGCCGTGGTCAGAAACTTCGAGATTATTGGCGAGGCATCGCGCAACATTGAGCGTTGCCACCCGGATTATGCCCAAGCTCACCCCGAAATACCCTGGATATTCATGTACACCATGCGCAACCGTATCGCCCACGGCTATTTCAAAGTGGATTTTGAATTGGTTTGGCAAACCATCCATGCCGATTTACCTGCGCTGCATGAACAAGTTAGGCGACTGGTTGTTCCGCTGGATTGATTTGGGCATAACAGCCGCCGCTTGAACTGGCTTATCCTGCCTACTTGACTGTCTCAGTTCGACCCGTTGCAGTCTTTCACTCGAATTTTTTGGATGACAATAATTAGCAGCATCGCGGTCAGTTGCTGGGTTGCTTGGCCAAGTCAGTCGCAAAAATAGGTATTGAAGCTATCCAGACCTGTTTATCGTGAAAATTATGTATGTTATCCCGCCTAGAACTACAACGCTTTCAGAAAAATGGTTTTGATGCCGTGTTCCAGTATGTAAGATAGGCAGATCTATATAATTAATTGTTATACATACTGATTCAACCCCCGCTACGATACGATAAGGACAGAGATTTTGAATAAACAACAATTAGCAGCCAAAATTTGGGAATCTGCTAACCAGATGCGCTCCAAAATTGAAGCCAACGAGTACAAAGATTACATTCTGGGCTTTATTTTCTACAAATACTTATCCGATCAACTTGTTCAGTACGCCAAAAAACAAGGCATGTCCGATTCTGAAATCGCACAACTCCGCGAAGACGACACTGAAACCGCCGACTACATCAGAAAAGACCTAGGCTACTTTATTGCCTATGACAATTTGTTTTCAACATGGCTGGCGAAAGGCAGTGATTTTGATGTCTCCAACGTGCGTGATGCCTTATCTGCCTTTGAGCGCCTAATACATAGCAACCACAAAAAACTGTTCGACGGCATTTTTAACACCCTGCAAACCGGCCTGAGTAAATTGGGTGAAAGCGCGGCCAAACAAACCAAAGCGATTAGCGACCTACTGCAACTGATCAAAGCCATCCCCATGGATGGCAAGCAAGACTATGACGTGTTGGGCTATATCTACGAATACCTAATTGAAAAATTCGCCGCCAATGCGGGCAAAAAAGCGGGCGAGTTTTATACCCCCCATGAAGTCTCGCTACTCATGTCAAGGCCATAAGATGCGCTTTATAGGATGTGCTGAACAAAGTGAAGCGCATCATTCGCGATAGATGCGCCTCCTATCGTCGGCACATCCTATTATTGGCGCACCTTATCGCGTTTGGAAAAAATGTTTGTTTAAAGTTACGGAGCATACTAATGACCTTAGAAAATAAACTCGGCATCACCGATGCGGTAGAGCTGGCAAGGGCTGAAGAAAAGCTAAGTAAAGCCAAAGCCCACAAGCTGTTTACCAGCGGCTTTTTAGGCACCCTAGAGGCGGGCAGTTTTCAGGCCTTGGCAAGCATTCATCAGGCTCTTTTTGGTGAGATTTATGATTTTGCGGGCAAGGTTCGTCAGGTCAATATTGCAAAAGGCAATTTCCGTTTTGCGCCTGTGATGTATCTGGATGTCGCTTTAAAAAACATCGAGGCCATGCCGCAAACCACCTTTGATGAAATCGTCGAAAAATATGTAGAAATGAACATTGCCCATCCTTTTAGAGAGGGTAACGGCAGAAGCACACGCATATGGCTCGACCTAATACTTAAAAAAGAACTCAAACAAGTAGTTGATTGGCAGCGTGTCGATAAAAATGATTATTTAATGGCGATGGAGCGCAGCCCCGTCAAAGACATTGAAATCAAATACCTATTACAGCAAGCCCTAAGCGACAAAATTGATAATGCCGAAATCTATATGAAAGGCATTGATGCGAGCTATTACTACGAGGGTTATACCTTGTATAGAACGGATGAGTTGTGAATGATGCGTCGTAGGGTGGATAAGCAACGCGCATCCACCAACGGGCTGATGCTGCTCACTTGCGCTGCTGGTGGATGCGCTGCACTTATCCACCCTACGTGAGTTTAGTGTCCCGTCTTGAATTGAAAGACACCAGCATTGTAAAGTCAGTACAAAGCCAAAAAGATAAATTATGAATAAAATCAGTAAAACCACTAGCAATTCAGCATTCACAAGCGAAGCGACCTTCGAAGCAGCCTTAATCGACGAGTTAAAAAATAAAGGCTGGGAAAGTGAAGTACTTAAAACAGGCTGCACCGTCATTAAAAATAACAGCCCTTTTTGACCCACATATTGATGAAGACAGTGATTACTCTGGTGGCACTGCTTTCATTAATTGAAATTATTGAAGACTATAACGCGCGGTATGGACAGGATTTTACACTGGCCAACCACGCTAAATTTAAAAAAGACGTTGCCGCACGGCTCGCCCATAAAAAACCCTATTTGCGCATCGAAAAAACATCCGGGCAACAAATTGATCTGCTGATTGTGGTGGACCAAATGCTGACGGGTTTTGACTCTAAATGGTTGAATACGCTGTATATGGATAAGGTACTCAAGTATGAAAACATCATACAGGCCTTTTCTCGGACTAATCGCCTTTACATTGAGCATGAAAAACCCTTTGGCTCTATTCGTTATTATCGTTACCCGCACAGCATGGAGCGCAATATCAACGATGCGGTCAAGCTCTATTCCGGGGATAAAGCCGTCGGGCTTTTTGTGGATAAACTGCCCAATAATTTGAAAAAAAATGAATGCCATTTATGATGACATTGAGGAGCTGTTTGATAATGCAGGGATCAATAACTTTGAAAAATTGCCGGCGGATTCATCGGTATGCGGCCAATTTGCAAAACTGTTTAAGAGCTTAAATGACTATTTGGAAGCGGCGAAAATTCAGAGTTTTTATTTGGAGCAAGCTAAGCTACTTTTTTGGCAAAGGTAAGCAAAAAACCGAAGTGACGCTAAATTTTGATGAAAATACCTATTTGATTTTGGCCTTACGTTATCAAGAGTTATCCAGCGGCGGCGGAGGTGGCGGAACCGAAGAAGTGCCGTTTGAAATATCGGGCCACTTAACGGAAATAGACACAGGCAAAATCGACTCGGATTATATGAATTCCCGCTTTGAAAAATACCTGAAGACGATCCGCAAAGATGATACAAACAGCAACGATATTCAAAAAACAGTCGATGAGTTGCATAAATCTTTTGCAACCCTCACCCAGGAAGAGCAAAAGTTCGCCAATATTTTTCTTAATGATGTGCAGCGCGGTGATGTTAAACCGGAAGAGGGGAAAACCTTTAGAGAGTACATAACGGAATATCTGGCTGCCGCTAAAATTGCGCAAATTAATGAGGTTGTTAACGTACTTGGCAGCACACAAGACGAAAACATCGCCGCATTTAAAAGCAAGTTAAGCCGCATGATGAATGCCGGAGTAACAGAAGCCAATATCAACGAATTTGGCCGCTTTGATGATTTGAAAAACTGCGTCGATAAAGCCAAAGCCAAGGCTTATTTCGAAGAACAGGAAGGCGCTGGTATTTCACTTTTCAAGGTGAATATGAAAATCGATAAATTGCTTCAGGATTTTATTATTAGCGGTGGCTTTGATTTGTAGCACACCAGCACTTGCACCGTATAACAAGCCAAAGCACTCGGACGCAGCGAAGCTGCGCCGGTGTTTGAGGCGTTGAATGGCTGCTCTCTGGCTTATACCTGACGCACGCCCCAAAAAGCGAGTGTCGGCTCTTGGCCGAACTGCGCCACTCGTGAAAGACCGAGTTCGGCGGCGTAACTTTGAGTGATACTGTTTGACAGTGAGCTTTACGATAGTCACGCTAAACTCCCGCTTTCAGGGTTAAGACGGGTAGGGGGATTCATCGCGGCCCATTTACGAATGCTAGATGACCAAGCTGTATTAATTCCGACAAGCACCCATTTCAAGTATCAAAGTTTCCAGAACCTATGTGCTGAACAAAGCGAAACGCATCAACCACAAACAATGGACACTAATAGCCCATCGGGTTACGCTACACTAAGGTGACCGAACCAACCATAAAGCAGCATAGCCATGCACACATTATTGTTACCCTATCCTGATGATTTGCTTATAACATCGGGAAAATCGCCGCAAGCGCTCGAAAAAGAACTGATCTTTCTACTTGCGGTTAAATTATTCGAGCTACACTGTTTTTCTTTAGGCAAAGCCGCACAGTTTTGTAATATGTCTAAATTACAATTCATGTTCGAGTTGGGGCGTTTAGAAGTACCGGTTATCAATCTTGATGATGACCAAATCGCTGACGAGCTTAAGGATGACTAAAAACACGATTGTAGGCGATCAATGCCATTAAACCCTATATCTTGCAGCTGCAAAAAAGCGGAATTTATATTCGGCAAAGCTTGGTTGATGCAGTGTTACACGATGTTGGCGAGTAAAAACCGCTTTTAATCTAAGCAAGGCAGTTGTATGACGAATTGCCATTGCTAACCTCATAAATACAATTAATGTGATCCTTTTCAAAACAGCAAAACGCGCCCTGCAATTTTTCCGTATCGGACTGGCGGCCAAAAAACTCCATCGTACCCAGGACGAGACCGAACGTCTGCTTGCTAAAAAAGCGCTGGCAGGATTGTTTGCCGATGCGCGGGGCATTACCATGAAAGTCGGTCAGCTGTTTGCGGGCAATGACGGCACGACGCCGTTTCAGGAACTTGTCGAAGGCATAGAGCCTTTGCCGCTAAAAACCATGATCCCGCAGCTTGAAGCGGAACTCGGGCAAAAAACCAAAACCGTTTTCCGCTCCATTGATGAAGCCATTGCGGCGGCGTCCCTCGGACAAGTGCATCTGGCCGTGCTTAAAAACGGCGACAAGGTCGCGGTAAAAATACGCTATCCCGATATTAGCGATGCGGTCGATGCCGAATTGCGCCTGGTCGGCCTGATGCCCGGCGTGGGACCGGTCAACCGCTGGGGTTTTGATCTTGACGCTTATAAAAAAAGCCTGCGCGACAATATGCACCGCGAGCTGGATTACCGCTCGGAAGCCCAAAGGCAGGACTATTTCGGACGGATGGTGCAAGTGCCTGGGCTGCGGGTTCCCAAGGTGTATCAGGAGTTGTGCAGCGAGCGCGTTTTGGTGCAAAGTCGGGCGGAGGGCGTGTTGATCGACAAGGCCGGTAACTGGCCGGAGCCGGATCGCCGGGCTATCGGCCAAACGTTGGTGCTGACGCTGTTTAAAAGCCTGTTTGTCGCTGGTGAGGTGCATGGCGACCCGCATCCCGGCAACGTCTTTTACAGTCGCGACGAAAACGGGAGGCCGTTAGTCGCCTTGCTCGACTACGGCTGCACCATTTCGATTACCGAGCCGCGCAGACTGGCGCTGCTCAAGGCGATCGTCGGTTGCCGCGGACGTAGCCCTGTCAAACCGCTGGACTGCTTTGCTGCGCTGGATTTCGACAGCAAAAAATTGGCCCCCATCAGCGGCTCGTTGCCTGCCTTATGCCAGATATTATTCCGGCCTTTTTTAGTAAACCATGCGTTTAATCCCGAGCAGTGGCAGCTAGGCCAGTCGGTTAACGAGCTGCTGGGCGATTATCGCTGGTGGTTTCGCTCGGCCGGGCCTTCCGACCTGTTTTTACTGATGCGTGCGTTTCAGGGGCTAATCCAGCAATTACAACAGCTGGATGTCAGGCTGTCGTGGTGGGCGCTGCTGCAACAAGCGGTCGGCCCGGAACTTATCCGGCAGGCTATAGCGTATGAACTGCCCGTAGTTAAGCATGAGCCGACAGTCAGGACTTTGAGCTTTGATCAGCAAGCAACGCTGCTTTGCGTGCGCGTCAGCGAAGGCAGCGAACAGCGTGTTTCGGTTAAAATGCCCGCCGAAGCGGTGCTGGATTTGGCGCATCTCATCCCTGAAGATGTATTGGCGCGCATCATAAGTTCGGGAACAATCGACCTCAAGCAATTGGGCGAATCTATCCGCGCCAACGGCATTACTCCCCAGCAACTGTTTGTTTTTGAAGACGGTAGGAAAACATACAAGGTATGGCTGGAGTAAGGTAATTAGGTGAAAGCGATGTGTTATATTTTAGCGATAGGACAGGCGCGCGGCCGATGATTGCATCCTGCTAAGAACACGGCTTAAAGCCTAGGCAAGAGTAAAAAAATGAGTTGAATAAGGTTTGCCGGATGAGTGAGACAAAACTTCGCGAATATGAAAATTTTCACATTGTGTTATGGCTGTTGAAAGATACCTGTTGGTTGATGGAATGGAGGCTTGAAGGCATCTTCATGATTGTGCCGACGGTTGCGGCGGCTTTTCACATTACCTGGCTGGGACGAAACAACACCGCCAACCTGTTCCATAATTTGGCGGTCAGCAGCTGGATATGCGGCAATGCGGTTTGGATGATCGGGGAGTTCTTTTTCGATGACAGCTTTAGGCCGTTTGCCAAGGTATTTTTCAGCATCGGTGTGGTGTTTCTGGCGGTTTATTATTTTGGGGTGTTGCCGAAACAAAAACGCGCCCGGCGATGAATAATTTAATCTTATCGTTCCCACGCCGGAGCGTGGGAACGATAAATATCACCACGAAGATACGAAGAGAACGAAGAAAGCAAGTGGGTATCGTTCTTATCGTTCCCACGCCGGAGCGAGGGAACGATAAATATCACCACGAAGACACGAAGAGCACGAAGAAAGCCAGTGGGTATCGTTCCCACGCTCCGGCGTGGGAACGCAGTCTCAGACGCTCCAGCGTCGCCTTCACCATGAGTCCACCTCGATTAAACCTGTCAATCCCTCGTAATTTGAGGCACTCGAATAACGCCAATGTTCAGGTAAGTTTAGGTCTGACGACTTCTTTCTATAATGATTTTGGCTATGGTTTAATTGAACGGGACGCTGGAGCGTCCCGAACTGTATTCCCACGCCGGAGCGTGGGAACGATACCACTTAGCTTTTTCTTCGCGTTCTTCGTGTCTTCGTGGTGATATTTATTTATTGTTCCCACGCTCCGGCGTGGGAATGCAGTCTCAGACGCTCCAGCGTCGCCTTCACCACGGGTCTATATCTATCAACCCCGTCAATCCCGCATAATTAGCGGCACTCGAATAACGCCAATGTTCAGGCAAGTTCACATAACCGCGTTTCACGGGATTATTATGAATGTAGTCTAATTTCTCCCGCATCATTGCCTCGCTAAAGACCAGTTCGGCATGAACACCCTCTTGCCAGAATTGATATTCCCGGTCTGCTTTGTGCGCTGTTTTAAAAAAACGTAAATGTGTCAATAACCGCTCAACGTGCTGTGCTTGCAAATGGTCGATAATCTGCCGCGCAGTATATGACTTGAAGCTGTTCACGCATTTGTTCAGGTTTTTCGCTTGGGCAATAAAATGCAAATGGTTTTCTAAAATGACGTATCCATAGAGCCGTAAGCCTTCGTGTTCTCTTTGGTAACGCCAGCAATCGAGTACGATCTGTGCGGTCTCCGGGCGCGTGAAAACGGGTAACCAGTACCGTACAGGTCATAAAGTGCGGTTTAGCGGGTTCAGTTATCGTGTAACGACTTCTTCCCATAATGATTTTGGCTAGGGTTTAATTGAACGGGACGCTGGAGCGTCCCGAGCTGCGTTCCCACGCTGGAGCGTGGGAACGATATAGTTTGGCTTTTTCTTCGCGCTCTTCGTGGTGATATGTTTTAAGTTAATGCTTACGAGTGGTGTATCCAATCCGCCCCTAAGGTCCCTTGCAGCTGTTGCAGGTAAGCCGGATCGTTGATTTCGGCCAGCATGCGTTCAGTCGCTTCGAGTTTTTGGTTTAATTCGGCGCGGTTGGCTAAATCGTGCTGTTCCGTTGCCGTCAATTGTTGCCGGATATAAGTCTTGTGTTGTTGCCAAAGCATACTATCGCGTTGCTGTTTAATTTCAAGACGCTGTTGATACCAGTCACTTTGTAACAAATAGTCGCGGGTGAACATCGCGCGAATGGCCGGGTCGCCGACGGTTTGGCCCGCATAGTGGCCTTCAGCCATGATGTGCAGCAGCGCCTTTAACGGCGGGCAGGCGTCATCAATGGAGCCGTCCTGGAAATACTGTTGCGCGACCCGTTGCTGCGCTTCGTACACGTTGTCGATGCCGTCAACATAGCTGGGCATATCCTGGGTTTCCGGTTTCAACATGGCGTCGTCGAAGACCGCAGTTGGGTAATCGAACATCTTGCCGAAATTGGTATGCACGAACCGTTCGGTGATGCGATAGCCCAGTCGGCTTTGATAGACGGTACGCCCTTCGTATTCGAAATCCTCCAGTTTTTCCAGTTGTCCTTTTGCAATCAAATACTGCGGGTCGCGCTGGTCTACCGGCAAGCGCGACCAGATTTCCGGGATCAGCAGGCTGATGTCATGATCGATTTGACGCTTGGAACCTATGAAACCCGCCGCCGTGGAAAAGCCGTCGTAGCCGCATAATATGAACGAAACCAGCGCGGTATTCAGGTCGGCGGTGGTGGACAAGGCATTAAACGGGCCTTTGGTCAGCGCGCCTTCGGAACCTGCGCCGGTGGTGGATGGCGATTTTCCGGTCAGGCTGCAAATAAAATCCATAAACAGCTCTGGCAATTCCTGGTAATGGATCGGATTATAGATCGCCAACGGCCGGATGCCGGCCTCCAGGTCGGCAGGGTTGTTGCGTCGTCCGGTCAATACGGCGTTAACCGGGAAATAAACGGTTTGATCGGTATCAAGACCCCGCGCCAAGCGGGTGGACAGCTCCGCGATATAGCGCATTTTCGGGTTGGCTATATCGGGGCGGAGTTGCAGATAGCGGACGTTGAGGCTGGGTTTTCCGTCAACCAGGCGAGGATGAGCCGATGATACGAAATACTCGCCGTCCTTGCCGTTGATTGCCTGGTGGATGACATTTTGCATCGGCGTGCTGAATTCGTCGAAGTGTATGACGTCTTCGATGAATTCTCGCGCGTCCTCTGCGGTGAGCGGCTGGAAATTGGAGATAAAATTATCGGTACGCGAAAAATCCAGTTCGGTCTGCAAATCGGTGCCGCGGTGTATCGCATCGTCGGGACGCTGAAAGAAACTTTGCTCGCAGTTATCGACCAGTTTGACGCTGGGGTTTTTATAATCGGGATTAAGCCCGGTCAGATAACGCGTCGGCACCACGGTGGACGCGGAAATATCGTCTTCCAGCTGGACCTTGGCCGAGGCGATAAAATCCTGGCGCAGTTTAAATACACGCCATGCGCCATTTTCGTCAAAACCTACGCGCAGGTAGCTGGCGATCAGTTTGCGGCCCTGAAATTTCAGTTCGTTACCGGGGTGGCTGTTGACCATGTCGACGGAAAAATATTTTCTCCAGTCTTGGCCCCATTCTTCCTTGTAAAAACGTTTGATCATCAGCGCCACGGCCAAGATGTGCTGGGGTATTGTCGCCAGCCACCGGTTGTGGGCGTCCGAGAATTCGTTTTCGGACGGGGTTAGCAGTTTGATCACCGAACCCAGGGTGCGCTCGTTGCTGAGCAGGGGGCGTCGGTCGAGGCCATGCAAGGCCGGATCGCGAAACCGGGTGGAATAATCGTGTTCGAAGATGGCGGTGACGATGTCCATGTCTTTATCGAAATTATCGACAAAAACCGGGCCGGAAATGATGGCACCGGCAATCGATTTGGAAATCTCCGATTTGCCGCCGCCGGAGACGGTGCTCGGTTTGTGGCAGAAGGTGCCTTCCTGATGGGTGCCGATCAAGCGCCAGCTGGGCGCGGTAGGGTGGCGTTCCATATGGATTTTAAAGCCGTTGGGATAGACATAGGTGTTGCCGAACAGCAATTTAAGGGTTTGCGTCTGCCGGTTATGCGTCCAGCTGACTTGCTGCTGCTGGATGTTGAACTTCGCGGTATTGGGAATATAAAAGATGTCGGGATAGTTTTTGTCGACGGCGTAGCCTTCGTCTTTAGGTTCGATGACCGGCGCCAGTTGCCGACAGAGTTTATCGAAAGAATAATGCTCGCCGATATAGGAGGCATGCGGCAAAAAGATTTCGCCCAGAATGACTCTCGGGAAGGCCAGCGCGCCGCCTGAATGCTCTTCTTCGGCGCCGCCGTACAGGTTGGCCGAATAGCTGATATGGGACTTGATTTCTTTTTTACTGTAGCCGAAATAGTTGTCGGCGATGATTGTGACAATCACTCCCTGCATGTTACGGCACACCAGTTTGAACGGTTGGCCGTTGTTGTACAGTTCATCTTCATTTTGCCAGGACATGCCGTCTTTGCGCTGACGCTCGGTGGCGTCGTCAACATGCGGAAGACCGAGATCTTTTTTCCGGCAATGAACCAAATGCGAGGCAAGAATGATGCAGCCGGTATGGCCGGTCCAATGGTTAATGTCCAATGCGGCATCGTTCTCGGGCAGGAACGGGTCGCCCGCGTTGCCGAAAATGGATTCGACAAAATCCAGGTTGGCGACCAGTCCGCCGGGGGCAAAAAAACGCACTTCCATGGTCTTGACCGGCATCGATGCGGAAACTTCCGGGCACACGATGGGTCTCATCAATGATGACACCCAGAGTTTTGCACTGTCGGCCTGGGCGTTGGTAAAGGGCAGGGACAACAGGTCGTCGGGAGGCGTCAGCGCTGCGCGTAACAGCGCCGCGTAGGCCTGAACGGGTACTTCGTTTTTATCGGCCGGCACCGGAAGGCCGCCTGCGGCGATGTGAAATACGCCTTTGGTGGTGCGCCGGTCGTTTTTCGGGTTATGCAGCACGCCTTGCTGTATCCGGTAAGAATCAATATAGGGCGAATGAAATTCGTTGTGCTGAAAGGGCAGGGACAGCTCTCTTGCCAAGCCTTTTTGTGCAAGCACAAAGGTTTCGCCGGGTAAACTGACGGTTTCAGCTATGCCGTTTTCAGTTAAGTACTGATTAAGGAAATCCTGAATGCGCCGGTCGGCAGGGCAGCGGTATTTGGCCAGCGCGAGCAGGCGGCGTTGCTGGGAATAGGTTTTTAATAAACCGCCGGCAATTTTCAGGTATTGCGGGTCGTTTTCCACTTCGCAGGTTGGTTGGCCTAGCGCCGCAAGTTGCAGGTTGATGTGTTGTAATTGTTCCAGCCGAGTAGCGGCGGATGAGTCGGGGCGGGATTGAGCGGTCAGTGAGTTCATGCGTGTCGGTTCCGGCGGTCTTTAAGAGTTTTAGTTATTCAGTGGCCAAAAATAGAACGCTGATGACGATAATGCGCATGATTACACAAGGGTAAAGACTAAAAAAATTGTGTCCATCCGCATCCATCTGCGATCCAGTGTACTTAGGCGATTTCCTGAGAAAAATAGACCCGCCTGACGGGGCTTTTTGTCCGTCTCCTGCGTCATTTGGGTATATTGATTCTTGGCAATCGCCTTAATTTGAAACGTAAGCCTTTACTCGCATTGTAACAGCTACTCACGAATAAAAATCATCAAACTTTTTAATGAAAATACGCAGCTGATCGCCGGGCAAATGATTGATGCCGGCAGCGGCTTTGCGTCCGCCGCCGGTTGGGAAGGCGGAGCACAGCTGATCTGCGCCGGTTTTATGGGTTAACGGCGCCCTGACGCTAACCTGATAATCGTCGTTCTTGTTATGGGTGATGATCGCATGGGCTCTGCTCGGGTTAAGGTTGGCCAGGAAGTTTCCGAATACGCCGTTAACGCGTCTTGCCCAGACGGTATCGGGCAGGATGAATACCGCGACCGCATCGCTTTGGTATTCCGGCTTAAGGCGCCGGGCATTCGCCATGTCTTGCCGGTAGCCCTGTTCCAGTTGGGTAAAGATGTCAGGGTTGTCGCTGATAAAGTCAAAAGGCGATTGGTAGCCGGCCATTTCCCGATACAGTTGGTCGGGAGCGAAATGCAGGTCGTCAATGCAGCCGCCGTAACCGTTGTAATTGATATAGATGCCCAGATTTTTCAGGGTTTCTAATTCTGATTGACTGAGGCTCAGGGTTGCGGCCAGTTGTTCGGCGCTGTGGTTTAAATTGTCGCCAAAGGCCGCGGTTATTGCCCATAGCGGGTATTTGCCGTTCAGGTATTGATTGACCAGAAGGCTGGTGCAGATCGCGCTGTCGGCATTGATCAGTGTTTTTAGATGAGGATGGTTGGGAATGTCGCCGGCTTGGTGGTGATCGACATAAAAAATATGCGCGCCCCGCTTTAAAAACTCCTTAACCCGAGCGCAGTTTGTTTGCAGGGAAATATCCAGCACTGTGACGTGGTCGCCTGGGGTGACGGTGAATTTATCCAGTAACGTGATGTCGCGTTTAATGCCGGTAATGAGCTGCGCTGCCAGCGGGCGGTCCAGACGCAGCTGAATCAGGGCGCAGATGCCGTCGGCATCGCCATTGAAGACATCGAAATGCATGGTTTATTCCTGGGCGGACAAGATGTTTCGAGCGCGTAACAGCGATATGACCCGCTGTGCGCTTTCTTCGAGCGTAAGCCGGTGGGTGTCGATTTTTAAATCCGGGTTTTCCGGTTCTTCGTAAGGCGAAGATATGCCGGTAAAGTCTAAGATTTCGCCCCGCCGCGCTTTTTTATACAGGCCTTTGACATCCCGTTGCTCGCAAACCGTTAACGGACAACAACAGTGAATTTCAATAAAGTCGCCGTCCGGCATCAGGCTTCTTGCGGTGGCGCGTTCCGCCTTGAACGGCGAGATAAATGCGGTCAATGTTATTACGCCCGCTTCAAGCAGCAGTTTGGCTGTTTCGCTGATGCGGCGGATGTTTTCCTTGCGGTCTGCATCGCTAAAGTCCAGGTCGCTGCACAAGCCCCGACGCACATTGTCGCCGTCCAAAACAAAGGTATTTAAACCGTGTTGATGCAATTGTTCTTCTACGGCATGGGCCAGCGTTGACTTGCCGGAGCCTGATAGGCCGGTAAACCAGAGGACTATCGCTTTATGCGCATTTTTTTGTTCGCGGCGTTGCCGGGTGACGGTGGCGCGGTGCCATACGGTATTGGCGCTGTTGTCCGATTGAGGGGGCATATGCGATCGCGCCTGGTTTATCGAATGGCAATGCCTTTATGCTGTCAGGGCAAAGCCGATTTTAACGGTGACTTGCCAGTGGGCGATTTTGCCGTTTTCTATGTGGCCGCGGGTTTCGACGACTTCAAACCAGCGCATGTTGTCGCTGGTTTCGCCGGCCTTACTGATGGCGTTTTCGATAGCTTGCTGCATGCCGACGGCTGATGAACCGGTCAGTTCTATTTTTTTATAAACATGGTCAGTCATGATCTTTACTCCTGGTGAGTGTAATAAAAATCCAGTTCCTGCAAACGCTCCGGCGTGCCTATGTCCATCCAGAAACCGTCCGTTTTTTGTCCTGAAACCCGGCCGCTTGCTATGGCTTGGCGTAGCAAAGGCCCTAGTTTACTGGGGCCGACGGGTATGTTGCTGAACAGTTCCGGGCGATACAGCCCTATGCCGCTAAAGGTGAATTGTTCGGCGCCGCTTGAAACGACCAAGCCGGACTTAGCCAGGCCAAAGTCGCCTTGTGCATTATGCGCCGGATTATCGACCAGAACCAGATGCGCCAAATCAACGCTCAGGTTTTTGAGTTCGGCAAAAGGAAAGTCTGTGGCGATATCGCCATTGACCACCAAAAACACCTCGTCGCCTAATAAATGCAGGGCGTTAATAATGCCGCCGGCGGTTTCCAGCGCTTGTTCGCCTTCCGGCGAATAGCTGATGTTTGCGCCAAACCGGCTGCCGTTATCCAATCGTTTTTCTATTTGCACGCCCAGATGGGCATGGTTGATGACTATATCGTTAAAACCGGCCGCAACCAGTTGTTCGATTGTATATTCGATCAGCGGTTTGCCTGCGGCGGTAAGCAAGGGTTTGGGGGTGCGGTCGGTTAACGGACGCATTCTTTCGCCGCGTCCGGCCGCTAATATCATGGCTTTCATAGGTTGATTTTGCTTAGCGCAGGTAGCGCCCGATCGCGCAGAAAATCATTGAACTCTGCGAGTTCAGGGTAAGTCCCGCAAACGCTGGTGACGTAGTTCAAGGTGCGCGGTATGTCGCCAAGGTAGTTGGATTTGCCGTCTCTCAAGTGCAAGCGGGAAAAAATGCCGATGGCTTTAAGGTGACGTTGTAGTCCCATCAGGTCGAACCAGCGTTTAAATTGGGCCGTACCGCAATTAATGAGGCCTGCCTGTTGAAGCCGCTCGAAATAATGAAGTCGCCATTGTTCAACCTGTTGTTCAGGCCAGGCGATATAACAATCGCGCAATAGCGATACCAGATCGTAGGTGACCGGGCCGATGACGGCATCCTGGAAATCGATGACGCCGGGCGAGTCGTTGTCTAAAATCATCAGGTTGCGGGAATGGAAGTCCCGGTGTACGCAAGTGCTGGGCTGTTCCAGGGCCGATGTCGTCAGAAAGGCGCGGACCGTTTCCCAAACCGGCGCGGGAATTTCAATGTCCAACAACCGGCCTAAAAACCATTCGTCGAAAATAGCCAGTTCCCTGTGCAGGAGCGCTTCGTCATAATGAGGCAGGCCGGAGTTTTGTATAGGCGTTTGGGTTTGCAGTTTGAATAAGCTGTCGAATGCGCTTTGATATAAGTCGTCGGCAGTGGCTTCGTTAAGTTGATCCAGAAAGCACTGGTAACCAAAATCCTCCAGCAATAAAAATCCGTCAGTCAGATTTTGTCGATAAATGGTCGGGACGTTGATCTGGGATTGCGCCAGCAGTTTGGCAATTCTAATGAACGGTTCAATGTTTTCTTTGGTCGGCGGGGCATCCATCACAATATATTGTTGCTCTACCTCTCCCGTCCTTGAGGGCGCACTTCCTGCATTGATGCAGTCGTCCGGGGTGAAGACTCTAAAGTAACGTCGAAAACTGGCGTCGCTGGACGCGGGGGTGCATGCGGTAACGGTGAGTAATAAATCGTTTTCAAGCCAGTCGAACATCGATAGCGTTCTTAAGTCTTCAGGCATCATGATGTTTAGGATAGATTAGTATAATGAAGGGGTAGTGAGGTAAAATTAGCGTCCGGCATTTTATTCGATTTATGATTCACTACGCTACTAAACTTGATATTACCTATGCGCCGCCGTTTATTACTGTTTTTTTTACCTTCTGTTTATGCCCCTGTCAGCATTGCCAACGAAGCTCTCTGGAATTGCGTACAAAGCAAAGATAGCAAAGAGTGGGTTTGCGTAGGTGAAAAAGAACCTGCGGAAAAAACCGGCGCGGCAAAGATTCCTGCCGATACCGAATCCTCCGGCACTGCTCAGGAGAGTCCTGTTCGTGAGGCGCAGCAGCCCCCCATAAAAGTCATTGAACCTGCTCAGCCGGTGGTAGCGGAACCTGACCGCGGCCCTGTCGAGAATGTCCAGCCCCAGTTCGCTCCTGCCGAAAAGGCGGAGCTTGCCGCGCCCAAGCTTCCTGTCAATACAAAGAGGGATGAAGACGCCCGGCAAGTTAGCGTGGAGGCTAAGCCAATCGTTCAGCCTTCTGCCGACACCGATGTGAAAAAAACACTGCAAACTGAAGCCAATCGTCCAGGTTGGGCTTGCGATGCCAAAACGGCGGATAACAACTGGGATTGCAAGTTGGTCGGCGCCGATCCTAAGGGGCAGCCGCGGGTCATCGAAACATCCGGGTCCGGCATGAGTTTTTTGACGCCTGCGTTTGACCACAATGAAGAGCTAACCTTCAGCAATCTTAAATCGCAATTGAAATATGATCCTTGGCAAAGCTGCGTAGCGCCCGGCGGCGGAAAGCCCCGCTTTGTGCCTGAAAAGGATTTGAGGGACGTGTCCCCTCTGGATATTAATTCCGATTATGCCGAAATATTCGAGAATGAAATCTACAGTTACACCGGTAATGTTGAAATGACTCACGCAGATCAGCGTTCGGTCTCTAATAAAGCGACTTACGACACTGTTTCTGAATCATTGGATTTACAGGGCAGCGTCTATTACAGCGAAGATGAATTGGCGTTACACAGTGAGTCGGCATCCCTTAACCTGGCTTCCGATCAGGCACGTCTGCGCGAAGCGCTGTTTATTTCTCCGGCTACGCCGCTCAGAGGCAGGGCGAAAGCAATTTACCGGGAGAGCAGTACGCTGTCTCGCTATAAAGGCGTTGCTTATACCAGCTGCCGTCCCGGCAATCAGGACTGGGTTGTGCATGCGACTGAGTTGAAGATGAATAAAATTAGCGGTCAAGGCGCCGCTAAAAACGCCTGGCTTGAGTTTAAGGGGACGCCGGTGTTTTATTCGCCTTATCTTTCTTTTCCGATAGACGACAGACGGCTTTCAGGGTTTCTTGCGCCTTCATTCGGCAATACCCAACGCGGCGGCATTAGGCTGGAAACGCCTTATTACTGGAATATAGCGCCCAATTACGATGCGACTTTACGTCCACGCTATCTTTCAAAAAGAGGGGCGTTATTGGGGGGGGACTTCCGTTATTTGACAGAGATGACGGGGGGCTCTACAGAGTTGGAATTTATGCCTCATGACAGTCTTCGCGATAAGGCCCGGTATTTGGGGGTGATAAAAAATAGCACCCGGTTTACGCCCCATATCACTTCAAATATGGACTTGAATTATGTGTCGGATAAAGATTATTTCTCTGACTTGGGTAATGCGCTGAGCACCTCGACCTACAGTAGTTATCTTGTCAGTCAGGCTAATCTTGCTTATGTCAACACAGGGGTTTCTTTAACAGGGCATGTTGATAATTATCAATCAATCGATAAAGCCATAACAAGCGCTGGGTTACCTTATCGAAGGTTGCCGCAAGTTAATTTGAATTTGAACCATTCGTTCAATTTCATGCCGTTGAATACATTGATGGATGCTGAATATGTGTATTTTCAGCACGATACAGTAGTGAATGGACAGCGAACCAACGTTAGGCCGTCAGTCAGTTTTCCAATGCAGACAGCCAGCGCTTTTATAACGCCTAAAATCTCTTTACAGCATACCCAGTATTTGCTGAACGATCCAAAAGGAGGCACCGGATTAGCTGTGGATAGCACATCAAGAACCCTGCCTATCTTTTCTACTGATACCGGTTTGTATCTGGAAAAGGACATGAATATTTTCAATAAATCTTATCTGCATACCCTTGAGCCCAGATTGTTTTATTTGTATGTCCCTAATGCGGCGCAAGATAATATCCCTATATTCGATACCGCGCCGAACGATTTTTCTTTTAATACCATGTTCTTGGAAAACCGTTTTAGCGGCCCGGATAGGGTAGGGGATGCCAATCAGCTAACGGCAGCCTTAACAACGCGCCTGGTCGATGCTAAATCCGGCCGGGAAAGGCTAAAGCTCAGTGTGGGGCAGATTTCTTATTTTCAGGATAGACAGGTTATTTATCCTGGCTACAAGGAAACGTTGCCGGGTTATTTTCCGGATACCGATAAGTTCTCAAATCTGGTAGCTGAACTCAATGCCGGACTGACCGATCATGTTTCGGTAAGCTCCGGGACGCAATGGAATCCGCATCTGAACGAATTCGTCAGGCACAACGCCACGCTGCATTATATTAATGAGCCCGGTGAGATAGTTAATCTGGGTTACCGTTATAGAAAAAATACAATTTATCCGGATTTATCAAGGGTGAGAACTTATGACATTATTCAAAGTGATGTTAGCTTTCACTGGCCGGTTTATAACGATTGGTCCGCGGTTGGGCGCTGGACCTATTCATTGCTGAATAACTCGACGCAGGAAAGCTTTTTTGGCGTGGAAAAAGAGAATTGTTGCTGGCGTTTTCGTGTTATCGGACGGCGCTGGATTAATAGCATAAATCTTAATACAAACCCAAATATTCAAAACTCTCTCGCTATTGATGCGACAGGTATCAGTCAGACGGGCGTGTTTTTTCAGGTAGAACTTAAAGGATTGACCGGGATTGGCGAAAAACTGGATAAGTTCTTTGAACAGCAAATTTATGGTTATCGGAAACCTCAAGAATGATCAAACAGGAACACATGAAAAGAACTATTGTTGCAATGCTGCTGTGTAATTTATTGTTGGGCAGTTTTTTAGTACACGCTGAAGTTCTTGATACCATTATCGCTGTGGTTGAAGAGGACGTTATCCTTGAGCGTGAACTGCAAAAAGAAGTGGCGGTTATTGAGCAAAGAATACAGCAAAACAACGCCGCGATTCCGCCTGCCTATGTGCTGCGCAAACAAGTGCTGGAAAAGATGATTGTCGACAAGCTCCAGCGGCAGTTGGCGGAAAAGGCCGGGATTACGGTCAGCGAAGAAATGCTCAACAGCTCTGCCGCAGATATAGCCCGGAGAAACAATATGGATGTCGAACAATTCCGTGCGGAGTTGGAAGGGCAAGGTATTAGCTATCAAAGCTTTTTGGATAATATGCGTAATGAAATCATTATTAACCAATTACGCGGTAGAGAAATAGGCGGACGCATTAAGGTGACCGACCGGGAGGTTGAGCACTACATGGAAACCCAGGATAAAATCGGCGAGGAGTCTACCCAGTATCATTTGGGTCATATATTAGTCGCGGTTAAAGAAGGCGCATCATCGACGGAAATACAAAAAGCGATGGCTAAAGCCGAGGCTATTGTCAGGAATCTGCGCGGCGGACAAGATTTCAGTCAAACGGCGATAAGCGATTCGGATGATGCCAATGCCCTGAAAGGCGGCGACTTGGGCTGGCGCACCCTCAGTGAAATACCGACTTTGTTTGTTAATGAAATCAAGCAAATGAAGCAGGGCGATGTGTCCGAGCCGATACGCAGCCCAAGCGGTTTTCATATTGTGAAAATGATAGAGCGGAAAGGCGCGGATAATCACATGATTATCAAAACCAAAGTTCGGCATATTTTGATAAAAACCAATGAGTTGGTTGATGATGCCGAGGCAAATAAACGCTTGCTGGCATTGAAAGCCCGCATTGCCGATGGCGATGATTTTGCCGCGTTGGCGCGGGCGCATTCGGACGATAAAGGTTCGGCATTAAAAGGCGGTTCGCTTGATTGGGTAGGCCCCGGCGATTTGGTTAAGCCGTTTGAAGAAGCCATGGCAAAACTCGGCGTTAACGAAGTGAGCGATCCGGTACAGACGCAGTTCGGCTGGCACATCATTCAGGTCTTGGGCCGGGAAAATAAGGACGATAGCAGTGAGTTTAAAAAGAACTTGGTGAAAGAGGCCATTCGTAAACGGAAAATTGAAGAAGAAACGGAGCTCTGGGTGCGCAGATTGCGCGACGAGGCTTTTGTAGAAATTTATCAGGATAGACTTTGAAACAGCGCGGCGCGGCTAGTCCGTCGAGATCAAAATGATCGGCAATAATAAGCGCGACGGCATGGATGGAGGAGGTTCGACGCCGGCAGCGCAACGCAGGGAGCCGTCGCCGCGAGCACCGAAGGTAGGCGCTTTGGGCGAGGCAGGGGCGGTTGCAGCCGAAGTGCGCATTAAAATGGTTAGGTATCGTTTGGACGTGGGCAGCAAGCATCAGGTTACGTCGGAACAGCTTAAAAAACTATTGATCGAAGAGTCCGGCGTCGACAAAAACAATATCAATAATATTAATATTCAGGGCGATTACACACTGGTTGAATTGCCCGATGAAATGCCCCAGGACATATTCCTGCATTTAAAATCGGTAGAAATCAAGCAACATAAACTGGATATAAAACGGGTAAAAGCGCGTAATAAAAAACGTAGCAACCATTATGGACGACGCGGCAGACATCGCACTCCGCAGGCTAACAATGGCGGGTCCGATCAAGTCGGCGGCGGTTAACCCGGTCGAACGGGTGGACGTCTTAAATACTGACGAAGGGGTTGTTGCGCATTTCCTTTCCAAAGGTGGACATTGGGCCGTGTCCGGGGATAAACCTGAACTGTCCGCCCAAAGGCCATAGATTATTTTTGATTGAATGAATCAAGGTATTGAAATCCCCTTTTGGCAAATCGGTTCGGCCGATCGTACCTTTAAATAACACATCGCCGACTATGGCCAGTTTGCTGTTGCGGTGAACAAAAACCACATGTCCCGGCGTATGTCCGGGGCAATGAAAAACATCCAGCACTGCTTCGCCAACCTTAACAATATCGCCCTGACTTAACCAGCGTGACGGCGTAAATGAATCGCAGGCCGGGAAATGCAAGGTCCGGCATTGTTCGGCAAGGGCGTCAATCCAGAATTGATCGTCATGATGAGGCCCTAGCACAGGAATGGAAAGCAGCGCCGCCAGTTCAGCGGTGGCGCCGATATGATCGAGATGGCCGTGAGTAATCAGGATGGATTCGGGGATTGCGCTTTCACTGGCGATGGCTTTAAGAATCGTGTCAATATCGCCGCCGGGATCGACGATGGCGGCTTTGTTGGTATGCTCGCAAATGAGTAAGGAACAGTTCTGCTGATAAGCGGTAACGGGAATAATACAAAATCGCATAGGTAAGTGAAGACAAAAAATAAATTCTATCATTAAAATAAAAAACCACCATTAACCGTAAAATGCATGGATTTTGCGGTGCGTTAATGACTGCTCGTTTAACTATATGAAAAATATCCAATATATAAATTCCCCTGATCAGCTGGCTACATTGTGCGAACAAATCAAGAAAGAACCTTGGTTGGCTCTCGATACCGAGTTTTTACGGGAAAAAACTTATTATCCAAAATTTTGCCTGTTGCAGATAGCAACGCCGGAATGGGTGGCCTGTATCGATCCCATCGCATTACCTTCCTTAGACATCCTTTTTGAAGCTATATACAGCCCATCCATCGTAAAAGTGTTCCATTCCTGCAGACAGGATTTGGAAATCTTTTATCAATTAACCGGGAAATTGCCTGAGCCGCTTTTTGATACCCAAATCGCCGCGCCGTTGCTGGGCTTTCAGGAGAATCCGGGTTATGCGATGCTGGTTTCCAGTCTGTTAAACATCAATTTAAACAAGGCGCATACCCGAGCGGACTGGAGTAAACGACCGCTGATCGATGCGGAAATTCAATATGCTGCCGACGATGTGATTTATCTGTGCAAGATTTATCAAATGATGTTGCAGCAATTAGCCGAGCTTGGACGAACCGAATGGTTGGAACGGGATTTTGCCGAACTGGCAAATCCGGACCTTTATGAGGTGAAGCCTGAAAAAGCCTGGTTGAAAATCAAGGGTAAAAACAAACTGACCGGCAGGCAATTATCAATTGTTCAGGCCTTGGCCGAATGGCGGGAAAGAGCCGCGCAGTCTGAAGACCGACCCAAGAGTTGGCTGCTGCGCGATGAGATGCTGTTCGATTTAGCCAAGCTACAACCGGAAGCAGTGAGCGAATTAGCCAATGTTCGCGGTATTAACGAGCGTACCGTTAACCGATATGGCGCAGAATTGTGTCAACTCATTACGGCAGCGAAAAACCGCGCGCCGATACCTTTGAATGAAAAAGGCCGACCCGCTAAAAAAACGCAGCAACAGGAAGCGATACTGGATATTCTGACGGCGCTGGTCAGAATACGGGCTGAAGAAAACTCGTTGAATCCCATTATTCTTGCAACACGTAAGGATTTGGAAGTGCTGTTGTTCAATGACGATGATGAGTGTCCGCTACTGCATGGCTGGCGTTTTCAGATGGCCGGCAGGGAACTGGTCGGTTTGTTAAAAGGGGCGTTATTACTTGGGATTGAAGCTGACAAGCTGGCTATTATTGAAAAATAAATCCTTGGCATAACCAAAACCCCTGGCGGTTTTTGCGGGATTACAGGCAATAACATTGGCAGCAACACGATGAAGTCGGGCGTACAGCCGATAGGTCTATGCAGGGAACAAGATATTTGTCTGTCGCGGCTGCAATAGACAGCGCGTAACATCGGTTAATGAAAAATCTCATTATTCGCTGTAGCCGTCGGTAAGAGCAAAAGAAAAACCGCGCGGCAATAAAAAAGGGCAATTGAGGCGGTCGGGTTTGTTGTTCTAATATTGTATTTTAAGTTGGCTAAGCTGATGCTTGCAGCGCTGGGTTGTCATATAATGCGCGTTTTAGTTTTTATGTTCCCATAAGGAAAGTTAATATGAAGAAAATCATTTTGTTCGTTTCGGTTTTGTTGTTCTTTTTTACTTCAATAGCCAATGCTCACGGCCCTGTGCGTCAAAAAGCCGAAGAGAAAATCACCATTAATGCACCGGCTGCAAAAGTCTGGGATATTATCAAGAACTATGGCGATATGTCTTGGCATCCCGGCATTATGAGTACCACTGTTAAAGGCGATAACAGCAAAGGTGCGGTCCGCGTTTTGACTTTAAAAGACGGCGGCACGATTACCGAAGAATTGAAAAAGTACGACGAAGCTAAAATGTCTTACGCTTACAAAATCACTGACATGAGTTCATCTAAAACCATTACTCATGCCGGTGCCGAAGAAAAAGTCCCTGCATTGCCGGTAAACGATTACGCAGCAAGCATTGAATTGGCCGATAAAGGCGGCAAGACTGAAGTTATCTGGAAAGCCGGTTACTACCGCGCTTACATGAACAACAATCCACCGGAAGAAATGAACGAAGAAGCCGCAAATACCGCAGTGAAAGCCGTTTTGGAAACAGGATTGATTAACCTGAAAAAATTGGCTGAAAAATAAGGTTTAGCGAGTGTTCTCATTGAACTGCCACCGCACTATCCTTGGCAATAAGGCTGTAGCTATTTGTATCGCTACAGCCTTCTTATCTACGCCGCTTGCGGCCCAGCCTTTTGCCTACATCAGCAATCAACTGGACGATAGCGTGTCTGTTATCGATACGGCAACAGGCGGCGTAGTCGATACCATTGCCGTTACCGGCAAACCCGCCGGTGTTGCGGTCGCGCCTGACGGCAGTAAAGTTTATGTCAGCACCCCTGAGGCCAAAGGCTTTGCGGTTATCGATAGCAAAAAACGCGAAGTCATCGCCCGCGTCGCTGTCAATGACGGCACGCTGGGTATCGCGGTGAGCCCGGACGGCAAGCGGATTTATGTAGCCGATTGGTACAAAAATAACGTTTCGGTTATCGATGCGGACAGTCTACAAATCATTCACACCATCAGTGTCGGCGAATCTCCGTCCGGTCTGGTAGTCAGTCCCGATAATCGCTGGTTGTATGTCGCCAACCGGATCAGCAATTCAGTTTCCCGGATCGACTTGAAGACATTGACCGTTAAGAAAACCGCACAGGTTGGAACGCACCCGTTCGGACTTACCATCGATGCCAGAGGCGAACGCATTTATGTCGCCAACGTACAAAGCGATGATGTCACGGTTGTCGAAACGGCACGAATGAAACCGATTGCTACGGTAAAGGTCAATATGCTGCCTTACGCAACCGCACTGGCGCTTAACGACAGCCGCCTGTTGGTAACTAATCAGGACGACGGTTCGGTTTCTGTTATCGACACCGAAACCCTAAAAGAAATCGCCCTGATTACCGTGGGTACCAAACCCGAAGGTATCAGCACCCATCCGGATGACCGGCATGTCTACGTGGCTAACTGGTTTGACGGCAATGTTTCGGTGATCGACGCCAGAACCCTGAAAGTGATCGATACCATTCAAACCGGTGAAGGCAGCCGGGCATTTGGGCAGTTTATGGGCAAATAGTAATAAATAATTTTTTGCCCGCTCTACTATTTGAACAATCACGATTTATCCCGTATTGTTAATGCAAAACGCATCACAAGTCCCCCATATAAATGCCGTCACCGAATCAACTTATCGCTCCCCTCCCTTATTTTACCGACAGTGCAGAATTGTTTTCCACCTGCGCAGATAAAGCGTGGGCGGTTTTTCTGGATAGCGGCTTTCCCCACAGCAAGCAGGGTCGATACGATATTATTGCCGCCGAGCCGGCGTGTACCTTGGTCACGCATGGACAGATCACCGAGATTAGCGGTAACGGCGCGACACGCAAATCCACTGAAAACCCGTTCGATTTAGTTAAACAGCAACTTCGTGCGTTTCCGGATACGGGGCTTGATGACTTGCCGTTCAACGGCGGAGCCATCGGCTATTTTGCCTATGATTTAGCCCGTCGATTGGAAACGCTGCCGACGATGGCTGAAGATGCCGAACATATTGCCGAAATGGCGGTAGGGATTTACGAGTGGGCTGTCATCGTCGACCATCACCGGCAAAAGAGTTATCTGGTAGGAAATTGCGGTCAGCAAAAATGGCAGGATTTGATCGCTCAGTTCAGCCAATTACCGGCAAGGCAGGATTATCCTGCGTTTAAGGTCGTCGGCGAGATTAAGTCCAACATGGATAAGGATTCCTACGTCCATGCCTTTAACCGGATCAAGCATTACCTCAAGGAAGGCGATTGTTATCAGGTAAATCTGGCGCAGCGGTTTGTGGCCGATTGCGAAGGCGATTCATGGACGGCCTATCAAACCTTGCGCAAATTAAATGCCGCCCCGTTCAGTTGCTATCTTAATCTGCCCGAAGTGAAGGTTTTAAGTTCATCCCCGGAACGTTTTTTAAAGCTGACCGATGGTGTGGTCGAGACCAAACCCATTAAAGGGACGCGACCGAGAAAAGCCGATTACGCTGAAGATCAGCAGCAAATAAAAAACCTGGAAGCCAGCAACAAAGACCGGGCGGAAAATCTGATGATCGTCGATTTACTGCGCAACGACATCAGTAAAACCTGCAAAAGCGGTTCAGTCAAAGTGCCGGTGCTATTCGACGTGGAAAGCTATGCCACCGTGCATCATCTGGTTAGCACCGTAACCGGCACATTGGCGGATGATCGGCATGCCCTGGATTTGTTGAAAAGCTGCTTTCCGGGCGGATCGATTACCGGCGCGCCGAAGATCAGGTCCATGGAAATCATCGAAGAACTCGAACCCAACCGGCGCGGCGTTTATTGCGGGGCTATCGGCTACATCGGTTTCAACGGCAATATGGACACCAATATTGCAATCAGGACACTGGTGCATTCCGAAAACACCATTCGCTTCTGGGCCGGCGGCGGTATTGTCAATGACTCTGTAGCTGAAGAAGAATACCAGGAAAGTTTTGACAAAGCGGCGGCCATGCTCGATTTGTTGCAGCAATTTACGGCAAGGTAAGCGCTACGGACGGCCTGATTATTATCAAACTGGGCGGTAGCCTGTCCCGCTCGGATACCCTTGTCAACTGCCTGAACGCGGTGGAAAAAAACTATCAAGGCAGGGCGGTGGTCGTTGTCCCCGGCGGCGGCGCGTTCGCCGATCAGGTTAGATTGGCGCAACAGCACTGGCAATTCGACGATAATACCGCACACCGCATGGCGCTCTTAGCCATGCAGCAAATGGCCTTGATGTTTAAGGGCCTTAAACCGGATTTCACTATTGCCGATACCGTCGCGGCGATTCATGATCAATTAAACCGGAAAAAAACCGTCATTTGGTCGCCGGATATTGTTGAACTCGATAACGCAGGTGTTGAGGCAAGCTGGGATATAACCTCGGACAGCCTCGCGGCATGGCTGGCCAAGACAGTTTCAGCAACCGAACTTATCTTGATAAAGTCAGCCGCTATCGACGCCAACCTTAACCTGCAACAGCTTGCCGAACAAAACATAGTCGATAAAGCCTTTTGCGATTTTGTCGCGCAAGCTGCTTTTAAAATACAGATTATTGATGCTCAAAGCTGGAGTGAATAACCCCGCAATACTATTGACTCAAGCCTCACAAAGCCCTCTCCAGTGGGAGAGGGCTTTGTGAGGGGAAATTAAAATAAGGAAAAAGCTTATTCTTATCCCCTCAGCCCAACCTTCTCGGCAACCGCTCCTGCATTGCTCTACTACCTACATCCTTGTAGGCCTCCCTGAGAGAGAAGTAGCGCAAGCTCTAAGGTCGGCAGTATGTACCACAATCACTCAAGGCAACAAAGGACCATCACCATGTTAAATATCCGCCAAAAAGCCTGCGTAAAAATAGCCGAATGGTTTTCCTTGTGGATTGTAATCGGCTGCTTATGGGCATGGTGGCAACCTGAGGCATGGCTATGGTTCCAGCCTTATATTGCTATTGGTCTGGGCCTGACCCTGCGGCTGGCCGATTTTTCGGAAGTGTTCCGTATGCCGAAGATCATTGCCATCGGCGTTTTGGCGCAGTTTGTGATTATGCCGCTGTCGGCTTATGTTTGGGCAAAAGTGCTGGACTTGGAAACGAGCTTGGCGATAGGGCTGATCCTGGTCGGCGCCTGTCCCGGCGGCACCGCGTCTAATGTGATTACTTACCTGGCTCGCGCCAATGTGGCTTTGAGCGTCCTGTTGACCATGTGTTCCACCTTCGCTGCCGTCGTGATGACGCCGTTGCTGACCCAATGGCTGGCGGGAACCTACTTGCCGATCGATGGCTGGGGCTTGTTTCGTTCGATGGTTGTCGTGGTATTGATCCCATTAATCGCCGGATTATTTATCAACACCGCGCTGGATCGCGTCCAGCAGCACAAACGTCACGCCGTGCGCGGCGTCATTCATAGGGTCGGTCCTATCGTCAGCGTTGCCGTGATTGTGCTGGTGGTGAGCAGTATTGTGGCGGGCAATAAAGCGGCGATTGGACAGGTAGGGCCGAAATTGTTCTGTGCGGTTTTTTTATTTCACGCCACCGGCTTTGCCTTGGGTTATGTGGTGATGAAATGGCTGGGCTACGGCAAGGTAGAATGCCGTACCGTATCAATCGAAGTGGGCATGCAAAACAGCGGACTGGGCGCATCGCTGGCTAAAACGCATTTTGCCGATATGGCGATGGCTCCCGTTCCTGCCGCGATTTCGGCGGTATTTCATTGTTTGATTGGTAGTGCGCTGGCGGGGATTTGGGGTAGAAGAGGATAACTGTTAATAATGAATGCCACCTTACCCGAAATAAGCACACAGGAGTGCAAGCATGGTTAATTTGCCTTTAAAACCTTTTGGACGCGCACTGGCTGATTTTGGGCAGCTCAAACTTGCCGAACAAAAATTATTGGATAAATGCCGAAAAGGTGAAGCAGCGATTATCTCAGAACAGCGACCCGAGCAAGCAGATGACAATAATACCGTACGCGCATCCTTTTTACGTTTTCTCGTGCTAGGCGGTGATGAATTCGCCCCAGTTCATGAAAGAGGTGTATTGCTTCAGGGGGCTTGGGTTGAAAATGAACTGAATATTGAGAGCGCTTTTTTGCCACATGGTTTAGGGCTGTGGGATTGCCATTTGACCAATATTATTTTGCGCCACAGCAATATTCATGGTTGTGTGGGCTTTCAGGGGTGTTTTGTTAATGGGATATCGGCTGACGGTATGGTGTGCAGTGGTGGCGTATTCCTGAAAGACTTCACCTCCACAGGTCCAGTTCGTCTTTTAAACACACAAATTGGCGGTAATCTGGAGTGTCACGGTAGTAAATTCGATGTTAGAAACGGTGATGCTTTGATATGTGATCGAGCAGTCATTCAAGGCAGCGTTTTCTTGAATGATTCTGAAAAAGGTTCTAATAAAGTTCGATTTATTGCTACTGGAATTGTTAGCTTTATGGCGGCGCGAATTGACGGCTCACTGGATTGCAGTAATGCTATATTCAATGGCACTCCGTGCGCTTTGGAATGTGACCGTGCGGTGATTAATGGTAGCGTCCTTTTAAAAAACGGTTTCACTGCCACTGGCTCGGTTTGTTTGGCGGGAACACAAATTGGTGGCAATCTGGGGTTTAACGATGCAACACTCGATGGTAGACATGATGACGTCGCATTGCGGGTAGCTGGCATGAAGGTAGTAGGTGCGTTCCATTTTAGTGATATGCGGTCTATTAAGGGTATTGTCTCTTTATCCTCTGCCAAAGTGGGCAGATTGATTGATGATAACGAGTCTTGGGCAAACGCGGAACTGATTTTAGACGGATTTATTTACGACAAACTGACTGGCAAGGCCCCAACGGATGCTAAAAATCGGCTGGCATGGCTGGATAAGCAGCTTGTTTCACACGCGGGGCTGGAAGGTGATGGAAAAGATTTTAAGCCTCAACCTTGGCAGCAATTACAAAAAGTGCTTCGTGAGATGGGGCATGTGGAGGATGCGCGACAGGTGGCGATAGCCTTTGAAAAGCGTCTGCTTCGCGCTAACTTGATTGGGCAAACGCCAGAAAATTGGTGCAAACCGACAGCATGCGTGTATCGGAAAATCAGTCGCGGTTTTCATCGGTTGTTTGGGTGGCTCATCGGTTATGGTTATCGTCCACTTGGGTTGTTCTTCAAAATGCTTGTTGTCTGGCTGCTTTGCGGGGTGTTTTATTGGTACGTGGCACTCTATGGCGATAATGGCAATGGCGTATTTGCACCCAGCAATCCGCTGGTGTTTCAAAATTCAGAGTATGACGTTTGCAAGGCAGATAATGAAAAAGCCCAGGCAGAAATGATCAAAGCAGCCTACGGGTTGCCTTCAGTTCAAGGCGCGGGTAACTGGTATCTGTGCAAGGATTTACGTGAGGAATACACCGGTTTTAGTCCACTGGCTTATTCGCTGGATTTGATCTTGCCGCTGGTTGATTTACAGCAAGAGCACGATTGGGCGCCGATGATTCCAACACCGGAAGCCACAGGGATTGATGAGTTGAAGGCGCGCAGCCTTAAGCATGTAACGAGACTTGTGGTGTGGATTGAAATTCTGTTTGGCTGGGTGTCCAGCTTGCTGCTGGTGGCCGTGGTTTCCGGTTTGACCAAGCGGCGGGAAGAATAATGAAGGAAGAGAAAGGGTGTGATCTTGCAATCATGTATTCAACATTGCACAAATACGTCTTTGACGTATAATGAAATTATGTATACAGTCATTGAAACCCCGCTGTTCAGCAAGTTGTGGCCGCATTATTGGCATGAAGAAGAGCGTGGTGCATTTGCTGCTTACTTGGCTGAAAATCCGTCCGTCGGAGATGTGATTCCCGGTGCAGAAGGGCTGCGTAAAGTGCGCTGGAGCCGCGCCGGATCGGGCAAGTCTGGCGGCGTGCGGGTGATTTACTTTACGCGCAACGCCGCCGAGGAAATTGTACTGTTGATGCTGTACGCCAAAGCCGAGCATGACACGATGACCGCTAAACAACTACTGGAGATTAAACATGCCCTCGACAACTAAACCAATGACCGATGAAGAACTGGAAATTTTCGAAGATGGACGTGATTTTCACGCCGACTTGTTGCAGTCTATTCATGAAATGAAGGCGGGGCGCGGCACAGTAGTTTGTTCCCAAGCGATCGCGGCACGCGCAGCCTCAGGCCTGTCGCAGGCTCAATTTGCCGCGCTGTTGGGCGTTTCGGTACGTACCCTGCAAGAGTGGGAACAGGGCCGCCGCAAACCCACCGGAGCGGCGCAGACATTATTGCGTGTGGCGGTGGCTCATCCGGAAATGTTGCGTGAATTGGTGACGGGATAGAGAAGAACTGCGCCTAACTTCTTTGCAAATCCCTATCACTCAAAAAACCGCTTCAAATACTCCCCGGTATGCGAAGCCTCATTCTCGGAAACCTGCTTAGGCGTCCCCTCGGCAACCAGCGTTCCGCCGCCGTCGCCGCCTTCCGGCCCCATATCGATAATCCAGTCCGCAGTTTTAATCACATCCAGGTTATGCTCGATAACGATGACGGTATTGCCGTGATCGCGCAGGGTATGCAAAACGGTCAACAATTGCTTGATGTCGTGAAAGTGCAGGCCGGTGGTCGGCTCATCCAGAATGTACAGGGTTTTGCCGGTGTCGCGCTTGGACAGTTCCTTGGCAAGTTTGACCCGCTGCGCTTCGCCGCCGGAAAGGGTGGTCGCGTTCTGGCCCAGGGTGATATAACTCAGGCCGACCTCGACCAAGGTCTGTAGCTTGCGGGCCAACACCGGCACCGGGCTGAAAAATTCGGCCGCATCTTCCACGGTCATGTCCAGCACTTGATTGATGGTTTTACCTTTGTAGCGTATCTCCAGCGTCTCCCGATTGTAGCGTTTGCCGGCGCAGCTGTCGCAATGGACGAAAATATCCGGCAAGAAATGCATTTCGACTTTAATCACGCCGTCGCCTTTGCAGGCTTCGCAACGGCCGCCTTTGACATTAAAACTGAACCGGCCGGGCGAATAACCGCGCGACCTTGCTTCGGGCGTCGCCGAAAACAATTCGCGTATCGGCGTAAACAGCCCCGTATAGGTGGCCGGATTCGACCGGGGCGTGCGGCCGATCGGGCTTTGGTCTATATCGACGACTTTATCGAAATGCTCCAGGCCTTCGATCGCATCGCAAGGCGCGGGAATGACTCCGGCGCGGTTGATGAGCCGTGCCGCATGACAGTACAAGGTATCGTTTACCAGCGTCGATTTGCCGGAACCGGATACGCCGGTGATGCAGGTCAGCAGGCCGATAGGAAACGCAATATCGACATTCTTCAGGTTATTGCCGTGTGCATTGCGGATGACGATCTGTTTGTCTTTATCGACAGGCGTTAACTTTTCGGGAACGGTAATGCCGACTTTTCCCGATAAATACTGCCCGGTTAACGAGTCAGGGGTGTTGATAATGTCTTGCAGCGTGCCTTGGGCAATGATCTGCCCGCCATGCACGCCGGCGCCGGGGCCTATGTCGACAATATGCTGCGCCGAGCGTATCGCATCCTCGTCATGCTCGACTACGATAACGGTGTTGCCTAGATCGCGAAGGCGGAACAAGGTGTTCAGCAAGCGCTGGTTGTCGCGCTGATGCAGGCCTATCGAGGGTTCGTCCAGCACATACATCACGCCGACCAGACCCGCGCCGATTTGGCTGGCGAGGCGGATGCGTTGCGCTTCGCCGCCGGATAGCGTATCCGCGCTACGATCCAGCGTTAAATAATCGAGGCCGACATTGACCAGGAATTCCAGCCGCTCCTGGATTTCCTTGACGATTTTTACAGCGACTTCGCCGCGTTTGCCGGTCAAGTGAAGATGGGCAAAAAAGTCCAGGGATTTGCGGATAGGGAAACGGGTCAGATGGTGCAGCGGCAAGTCTTCGACAAACACGTTCCTGGCCGAGACATTAAGCCTTGCGCCCTCGCAAACGTTACAGGGTTTTTGCGATAAATATTTAGCCAGTTCATCGCGCACCAGTTGCGAATCGGTCTCATGGTAACGCCGATCCATATTGGCGATGATGCCTTCAAAGCTATGGTGCTTCTTCTTGACCGAGCCGGTTCCGGCCATGAACTTGAATTCGATAACTTCATGGCCGCTGCCGTAAAGAATGATGTCCTGAATTGCTTTGGACAGCTCGGAAAACGGCGCTTCAGGGTCGAAGTTATAGTGTTTGGCCAGCGAGCAGATGATCTGATAATAATAGGCGTTGCGCCGGTCCCAGCCGCGAATCGCGCCTCCGGCAAGGCTGATGTCCGGGTTATGGATAATCAGCTCGGGGTCGAAATGCTGGCGCACGCCCAATCCGTCGCAACTGCCGCATGCGCCTTTGGGGTTGTTGAACGAGAAGATACGCGGTTCCAGTTCGGACAAGCTGTAGCCGCAATGAGGGCAGGCGTAGCGTTCGGAAAACATCAGCTCGGTAGCGTCGTCTATACAGGCGGCGATAGCGATGCCGTCGGCGATGCGCAATGCGGTCTCGAAGGATTCGGATAAACGTAAGGCAATGTCGTCGCGAATCTTGAAACGGTCGACGATGACCTCAATGGTATGTTTCTTTTTTAAATCCAGCACCGGCGGCTCGTCCAGGTCGTACACCGTGCCGTCGATCCGGGCGCGGATGAAACCTTGGGCGCGCAGGTCGTCGAGTAATTGGATATGCTCGCCCTTGCGGTCGTTGACCACTGGCGCAAGCAGCATCCAGCGCTGATCTTGTGGTTGCGATAGGACATGGTCGACCATTTGGCTGACGGTTTGCGCTTCCAGCGAAACCTGGTGCTCGGGGCAGCGCGGCGTACCGGCACGAGCATACAAAAGTCTTAAATAATCGTAGATTTCGGTAATCGTGCCGACCGTGGAACGCGGGTTGTGCGAGGTGGATTTTTGTTCGATGGAGATAGCCGGAGACAAGCCTTCGATATGGTCGACATCGGGCTTTTCCATCATCGACAAAAATTGACGGGCGTAAGTAGAAAGCGACTCTACATAGCGGCGCTGGCCTTCGGCATAGATGGTGTCGAAAGCCAGCGACGATTTACCCGAACCGGACAGCCCGGTGATGATGATCAGTTGATCCCTGGGCAGGTCAAGATCGATATTTTTCAGGTTATGCGTTCTGGCGCCACGAATGCTGATCGTATCCATTAAATAAATCCGGCAGTTTAAACAACCGTATAATATACGAGCAAAGCCGCATTAACACAAACGGCATACACACTGCTTAGGTTTAAATAATGCTCATCAACACATTAAATTCATTCGTTCTTAAATACATTAAATTTATCGAAATGCTCGGCGTGCTGATGCGTATTTTCAGTTTTTCATTGGTCAGTTGGATGGGGCCTGAAAGTCCGTTTTTATTCGTCTGGGCTTTTAATACCACGGATGCGGTGATACTTTCCTGGTGCTCCATACTCAAGAAAGACAGTGCCTATACTTTGTTGAATGTGTTCTGGATTATGGTCGGCATTGTCGGGATGCTCAGGGCCGGTCAAATTTCAGTGACTGATTTTAAATCGGCCTGGCTGCATTTATTAACACAGGCCATAGCGCTGTTCAGTTAAGTTGTTGGTGGGTTAACGCCTAAATTCCCGGCTGTGGAGTGGCATGTTCACTACGCAAATAACTCTCCGACTGCATTTCAATCAACCTCGACACCGTCCGTTCAAATTCAAACGAACCTTCGCCATCGGTGTAGAGCTCCTGGGCCGGGACTTCGGCGGTGCAGATCAGTTTTACTTTATGTTCGTACAGCGCATCGATCAAGGTGACAAAGCGCTTGGCTTCGTTGCATTTTTCCGTGGTCATTTTCGGGATGCCTGCCACTATGACGATGTCGAAGCGGCTGCCGATTTCCAGGTAATCGGCAGGGCCTAAGGCATGCATGCACAGTTCGTCGAATGAGCTTAGCGCGACATTGCCGTGTACCGCAGACAACACGACTTTTCTGCCGAGTACTTCGACAACGCCCGGTTTCAGCGGGGCGAAATGGGTCAATTCGTTATAACTTTGTTGTATGAAGCCGGCGGCCTGTTCATCCAGCGGATAATAATAAGTGGTCTTCAGCGCGTGTAAACGGCTGAGCCGGTAATCCTGGTCTGCAATCAGTTCTATGACCTTGGCTTTTTGTTGCACTAGCCGGACGAAAGGCAGGAATAGCTCTCGTTGCAGGCCGTCATGGTACAGTTGGTTAGGGTGACAGTTGGAGGTAATCACGACCACAATGCCCAGGTCGAACAGTCTGTTGAACAGCCGCATCAGCACCATTGCGTCGGCGATGTCGGAAACATGAAATTCGTCGAAGCAAAGCAGCAATTCCGATTCCCTGATATGTTTTGCCAATGCGGAAATGGCGTCGGTATGGTTTTGCCTGCGCCATTGGTGGATGAAGGCGTGGACTTCGAGCATGAAGGCATGAAAATGCACCCGGCGCTTTTCGCGGATCGGGCAGGCGTCGAAAAATAAGTCCATCAACATCGATTTGCCGCGGCCTACGTTGCCGAAGATGTACAGGCTTTGAATATTGGCCGGTTTGGGTTGGAAGAGTTTATGCAGCGGGGATTGTTGATGGTATTCGACGTTTGTCAGTAGGTTATCGAGTAGCGTTTGCAGATGATGTAGGGCGGTGATTTGCGCAGGTTCGTAGTGGATATGGCCTTGGCTTACCAGATTGTTGTATTGTTTTTCCAGCAAGGCGGGGTGGATCTCGGATTGTTCAGCGAGTCTCTGTTGGGGAAGTTTTTTTAGCATAAGTTAGGTGTTACCTCGTTCCCATGCGTCGCGTGGGAATGCAGTTAAGGCGCGCTGCGCCTTGGAGCAGGCGCAACGTCTGATTAACGTAGCCAGCACAAGCACGGTACGCAGCGTGCTCGTCTTTATATACAAGTCTATCGAAGAGCGTCATTTCGGTATGGATGCTGGAAGGGCGGACTCGGATGTAGGCCGGAATAAGGCCATCCGAGCGCGTAGAGCGAGGTGGCGTTTCCGGCGAGTTCGTGAGGAGCTGACAAGAATATACACAGGGTTGTTTTTCCATACGCTCACTGTAGCACGTCCCTGTGTCCTGGATCCCGGCAATCTCTGCCGGGATGACGTTGATACGAATTGTGCGACACCTCGGAGTCTGATTTTAACAGGCCGGCTGTTTAGTTTTACGCGACGCTGCCCGCCTTTTCCCGATAACTATCCATCCGGTCAAAGTTTAAATAACGATAGGTATCCTCGGCGGTTTCGTTGATTTGACTGGCATAGTGCATATACTCGTCAAAAGTCGGAATCTTGCCCAGGATCGAGCACACTGCCGCCAGTTCTGCCGATGACAGATACACATTTGCGCCATTGCCCAAACGGTTGGGGAAGTTGCGCGTCGAGGTGGAAACCACGGTAGCGTTTTCGGCGACCCGCGCTTGATTACCCATGCATAATGAACAGCCCGGCATTTCGGTACGCGCTCCGGCTTTGTCGAAGGTGTCGGAATAGCCTTCCTCGGTTAATTGGTTTTGATCCATTTTGGTCGGCGGGGCCACCCACAATTGGGTCGGCAATTCGCCTTGGTGTTTTTCCAGCAATTTACCGGCGGCGCGGAAGTGGCCGATATTGGTCATGCAGGAACCCAAAAACACTTCGTCGATTTTAGTACCGGCCACAGCGGACAGCGTTTTCACGTCATCGGGATCGTTGGGGCAAGCCAGCAGCGGTTCCTTGATTTCATTCATGTCGATTTCAATGACTTCAAAGTATTCGGCATCGGCATCAGCTTCCAGCAATACCGGATTAGCCAGCCATGCTTCCATGGCTTTAATCCGGCGCTCGATGGTGCGCGTATCGCCGTAACCCTCGGCTATCATCCATTTCAGCAGGGTGATGTTGGAGTTCAAATACTCGCGGATCGGCGCTTCGTTCAGGCGCACCGTGCAACCGCCGGCGGAACGTTCCGCCGAAGCGTCGGACAGTTCAAAAGCCTGCTCGACTTTTAAATCCGGTAAGCCTTCGATTTCCAGGATGCGGCCTGAGAACACATTCTTCTTGCCTTGTTTTTCAACGGTCAGCAAGCCGCGCTGTATCGCCGCATAAGGAATCGCATTGACCAGATCTCGCAAGGTGATGCCCGGCTGCATTTCGCCTTTAAAGCGAACCAACACCGATTCCGGCATATCCAGCGGCATTACGCCGGTGGCGGCGGCAAATGCGACCAAGCCTGAACCGGCAGGGAATGAGATGCCGATAGGGAAGCGGGTATGCGAATCGCCGCCGGTGCCGACGGTATCCGGCAACAGCATCCGGTTCAACCAGGAATGAATAATGCCGTCGCCGGGACGAAGCGACACGCCGCCCCGGTTCATGATGAAATCCGGCAGCGTGTGCTGCATGGTGACATCGATCGGCTTGGGATACGCCGCGGTATGGCAGAACGATTGCAATACCAGATCGGCCGAAAAACCCAAACAAGCCAAGTCTTTCAACTCGTCGCGGGTCATGGGCCCGGTGGTGTCCTGGGAACCCACGGTGGTCATGTGCGGTTCGCAATAGGTGTTCGGACGAACGCCCGCAACGCCGCAGGCTTGGCCGACCATTTTTTGCGCCAGCGTATAACCTTTGCCGCTGTCTTCGGCGTCAACCGGACGGCAAAAAACCGTGGATGCGGCCAGTCCCAGCACCTTGCGAGCGCGATCGGTCAGGCCTCGGCCGATAATCAGCGGAATACGGCCCCCGGCGCGCACTTCGTCCAGGATCACATCGGTTTTCAGTGCGAACGTGCAGATCAGTTCGCCGCTGTCGTGACGCTTTACTTCACCGGTATAGGGATAAATGTCGATCACATCGCCCATCGCCATCCGGGTTACATCGCATTCGAAGGGCAGGGCGCCTGAATCTTCCATTGTGTTGAAGAAAATCGGCGCGATCTTGCCGCCGATACAAACCCCGCCTTCGCGTTTGTTCGGAATGTATGGAATGTCATTGCCCATGAACCACAATACCGAATTGGTCGCCGATTTGCGCGAAGAACCGGTGCCGACCACGTCGCCGACATAAGCGACAGGGAAGCCTTTTTGCTTGAGTTCGACGATTTGCTGTTCGGCGTTGGTAATGCCATCGCGCGGCATTTTCAGCATGGCTTTGGCGTGCAACGGAATGTCGGGGCGCGACCAGGCGTCGGGAGCCGGCGACAAATCGTCGGTATTGGTTTCGCCGGTTACTTTAAACACGGTGACCGTCAATTTTTCGGGCATTTTGGGCTTGCTGGTGAACCATTCCGCTTCCGCCCAGGCATTAAGCACCTGCTTGGCGAACGGGTTACCGGCATCGGCTTTTTCCTGTACATCGTGGAAAGCGTCGAATATCAGCAAGGTGTGGGACAGCGCTTTGGCGGCAATCGGAGCCATCGCGTCGTTATCCAGCAAGTCGATCAACGGCGCGATGTTATAGCCGCCCAGCATGGTGCCCAGTAATTCGGTGGCGCGTGCCGCATCCAAAATCGGCGAACTGATTTCGCCTTTTGCGACCGCCGCCAGGAATCCTGCCTTCACATAAGCCGCTTCGTCAACACCGGCAGGAACGCGGTTAGCCAGCAGGTCGAGTACGAATTGCTCTTCTCCAACGGGCGGTTGTTTAATCAGTTCAACTAAAGCGGCGACCTGTTCGGCATCAAGCGGCTTGGGCACAATGCCTTCGGCGGCGCGTTCTGCTACGTGTTTACGGTATTGTTCTAGCATGGGGAATTCCTGGAAGATGGTTTAAAACGTTTAATTGCCGCATGCGACGCTGGAGCGTCGCGTACTGCATTCCCACGCCGGAGCGTGGGAACGATAGTGCTACTTCATCGCCTCAACAATCGCATTACCCATTTCAATGGTTCCGTATTTCGATTGCGGATTAAGATCCGGCGTAACAAACTCACCGTCATTAACCACTTTTTCAACCGCTGCTTTGATTTTAGCGGCGGCTTCATGTTCGCCGAGATGATCCAGCATCATCACGCCGGCCATGATCACCGCAGTAGGATTAGCCAGGTTTTTTCCGGTGATGTCCGGCGCGCTGCCGTGTACGGCTTCAAACAAGGCCGCGTCATTACCGATATTGGCGCCGGGAATCAAGCCCAGTCCGCCGACCAGTCCGGCGGTCAAATCGGACAGGATGTCGCCGAACATGTTAGTGCAGACAATGACGTCGAATTGCGATGGGTCCATGACCATATGCATGCAGGCGGCGTCGATGATTTTTTCGTCAAACTGAATGTCGGGATAACGCGCGGCTGTTTCCCTGGCGACATCCAGGAATAATCCTTGGGTGAATTTTAAAATATTGGCTTTATGACAGACGGTGACTTTTTTACGGTTGTTGTCTTGCGCATATTTAAACGCATAGTCGATCACGCGTTGCGAACCGGTTCGGGTAACCACGGCCAGACTTTCCGCGATGTCTTTTTTAGGGGTTAGATAATGCTCAAGCCCCGCATAGAGACCTTCGGTGTTTTCCCTGACGATAACAATATCGACATTGTCGTAGCGGGTATTGACGCCGGCCCAGCTGGTGGCGGGACGAACGTTGGCATACAGCTCATACTTCTGGCGCAAGGCTACGTTAATGCTTCTGAAGCCGTTGCCGCCGACAACGGTGGTTAACGGACCTTTAAATGCCAGGCGGGTTTTGTCTATCGAGGCCATGGTTTCATCCGGCAGCGGCGTGCCGAATTGTTCATAAGCGGCCAAACCGGCAAACGCTTCTTCCCATTGAATTTTTACGCCGGACGCGTCAATAACTTTAACAGCTTCATCCATTATCGATGGGCCAATGCCATCACCTTTTATTAACGTAACTGCATGCATTCATTTCTCCAAGTTTAAAAAATAGATCAGCGTGTGAATTATAGTGCTTTAGGCCTGTATTTATCCAGTTGCAGTGGTTAAATGGTGCAAATCGCCCGCCTTTTGTTATGATGCCCCAAGTCCCATGGAGGCGTTGCGGTCCGACGTCGCTATCTTGCGCAACATTGCTCAATATTATTTGAAGGAGTTGTTATGGCTAGTCTCACACTTAACCCACCGGCAAACGGCAGTGCTATCACCCTGCAAAACGGCAAGCTGGTCGTGCCGGATAATCCGATTATTCCATTTATTGAAGGGGACGGTACCGGGCCGGATATTTGGCGCGCCGCCGTTCGTGTTTTGGATGCGGCTGTTGCAAGCGCTTATTCCGGGCAAAAAAAAATTCACTGGATGGAAGTGTATGCCGGTGAAAAAGCGCATCGATTGTTTGATACTTGGCTTCCCGATGAAACCGTCGAGGCCTGCAAGCATTATTTGGTATCCATTAAAGGTCCGCTGACTACTCCGATAGGCGGCGGCATCAGTTCTTTGAACGTGGCTTTGCGGCAATTACTGGATATGTATGTGTGCTTACGGCCGGTCAGATGGTTTCAGGGCGTGCCTTCGCCGGTAAAAAATCCCGGAGCCGTCGATATGGTGATTTTTCGGGAAAACACCGAGGATATTTACGCCGGTATCGAGTTTGAACAAGGCAGCGACGATGTAAAGATTTTTTTAAATTTATTAAAAGAGAATTTCCCGAAACAATACGCAAAAATCCGTTTTCCGGAAACGTCGGGTATCGGTATAAAACCGGTGTCGCAGGAAGGCACGGAACGACTGATCCGTTCGGCTATCGAGTATGCCATTGTCAATAAACGCAAGTCTCTGACCATTGTGCATAAAGGCAATATTATGAAATATACCGAAGGGGCGTTTCGTAAATGGGCCTATAACTTGGCGGAGCGCGAATATCCCGAGCATGTCTATACCTGGGGACATTGGGAAAAAACCCGCGCCGAGTTCGGCGTAGAGGCGGCAAACAAGGTTCAGGCCGAAGCGTTGGCAAAAGGGCGGATTTTGATTAAAGACTCTATCGCCGACATTACCTTGCAGCAGGTTTTGACCCGGCCTGAAGACTTCGATGTGATCGCTACGTTGAATTTGAACGGCGACTATTTATCCGATGCCCTGGCCGCGCAAGTCGGCGGTATCGGCATTGCTCCCGGCGGCAATATCAATTATCAAACCGGCACCGCTGTTTTTGAGGCCACCCACGGCACCGCGCCAAAATACGCCGATCTGGATAAAGTCAATCCGGGATCATTGATTCTGTCCGGCGAAATGATGCTGCGCTATATGGGCTGGACGGAAGCCGCCGATGCGGTCATTAATGCGATGGATGCCGCTATTGACGGTAAGCAGGTCACTTATGATTTTGCCCGGCAGATGGAAGGGGCGACAGAAGTCAAATGTAGCGAGTTTGCCGATGTATTGATTGAGAAGTTGATGTGCGGCAAGGAATATAAAGACCGCCGGTCGACCGCCACATGACCGGAGTCGCGGCTTTTAGGTAATGATACGAATAGATGGGCTTTGGCTTTGTCCTTATGATTGAAAACAGATTGATAGCGATCAATCTGTTTTCAACGGTTAGTCCTTTCAAAGCGCTCTTATGAGGCTGTTTCAGTTGCTTCGATAGCGGAAAGGGCATTGAGGAAAACAAGCGCATCCGGAGCAGACCTTATGGCGGAAAAAGCGGCCCGAACACAAGTTCGTTACGAAAGAAACGACATCAATGCAGTTTTTAAAAAGACCCCGGTTTTTTTCAATCGGCTACAGCCGGTAAAAATACTTAACATCAGCAAACAAGGCATCGCCATCTGTAGTAATCAGGCGTTAAAGACAAACCATCGTCTTGAAATCACGCTTTGTTTTATGCAGGGACAACACTTTTTGCTTAATGGGCAGGTTGTGCATGCGTTCAATAAACAAAGCAATGCCCAGTATGACGAGTTTATCGAATTGCTTGTTGGCGATTCGGCATCGACTATCCCCTTGCCTTTTAAATACGGCATTCATTTTGAACAACATTATCTTCAGTTCAGGGATTACCTGATCGAATCCGGCTGTAAAAACGGTTTTGAAGTCCAGCGACGAGGCTTTTATCAGCGGCAAACCGGCCTTAAATAATCCCGGCTTTGATCACTTTTTATTGTTCAGCAGGGATTTTAAGTCTGCAAACGGGTTATGAGTGGCGACAGGCGCGCTGGATTTGCCGGTTGTCGCGCTGTCAAAGCGGGTTTCTTCGTATCTTGAATGTTCATTATCATGGCAATAAAGGCACAATAATTCCCAGTTGCTGCCGTCGGACGGGTTGTCGTCGTGGTTATGGTTTTTATGATGCACGGTTAATTCGGTTAGACTCTTATGATCGAATTCGCGAGCGCAACGACCGCATACCCAAGGGTATAGTTTAAGCGCCTGGCCTCGATAAGATTGCTCCCTGAGTTCCTGATTGCGCCTTGCGTCGGTCACGATTTGATCCAGCTTGTTTTTGTCGGGTTGGACTTTTTTGATGGTCATATGAAGGTCTTCTGTAATGTGCGGAAAGGTCACGCTAAGTCGGTATCGGCAGATTTTAACAGAAAAACAGTAAAGGATAGAGATCGGCTTTGTTAGTGCGAAGGCGATCGATGGTTTTGAAAAATGCAAGTAATGCCTGTTTAAAAAATTTATACTTAAAAACAAATTAATAAAAGTCTTAAGGTGACGCGTGGATAAACGAACATTTACAAACCGATTGGTGGTTCTGGATACCGAAACGACCGGTTTAAATCCGCAGGAAGGGCATAGAATTATTGAGATAGGCTGCGTGGAGCTGGTTAACCGCCGCTTAACCGGCAAGCGTTTCCATGCCTATATTAATCCCGAGCGGGTCATCGACGACGGCGCTATTGAAGTCCACGGTATCACCAACGAGTTTTTACAAGATAAGCCTTGTTTTACGGATGTCGTTAAGGACTTTATTGCGTTTATTCAGGGCGCCGAGTTAGTCATTCATAATGCGCCGTTCGATGTCGGCTTTATCAATTATGAATTTTCGCGGCTAAATAATGGAACGGGCGCTGTTACGGATTACAGTAAGGTATTCGACACGCTGACTTACGCCAGGAAAAAACATCCGGGGCAGCGCAATAGTTTGGATGCGCTATGTAAACGCTATAGTATCGATAACAGTCACCGGGAGTTGCACGGCGCGTTGCTGGATGCCGAGATTCTGGCCGATGTGTTTTTGCTGATGACCGGCGGGCAGTCTTCGTTGCTGGATGAAGGGCAGGGAAGGGCGGAGGAGTCGGCGGTGAACAGCGAAGTTAAATACTTGTCGGCGGATCGTCCCGCGTTAAAAATTATACGCTGCACGGAAGAGGAATTAGATGCTCATCAACAGCGCTTGGAGGCTATTGAAAAAGCCGGCGGCGGTTGTCTTTGGAATCAGTAAAGTTGTGTATTGACTAAAAGCATAAAACCACGAAGACATGAAGTTCACGAAGAAAAGTAAGGTAAAAACTTCGTGCTCTTCGTGTCTTCGTGGTGCATTAATCAATTATCCGCTTTTGGCTTTGCCCGTCTGGATGTAGAACCTACTCTTTTTTTGCTTTTATCCGCTTTCTTAGCGCCGTCGTCGTCTTTCGCCGCTCTCTTGGCGCCTTCACCCATCTTGGATATGTTCAGTTGCTGACCGGCCACCCGCACTTTTTTCAATTCCTCAAACAACTCTTTCGGTATGCCCGCCGGTAATTCGACGGTGCTGTAGTCGTCCTGGATTCTGATACGCGCGATATGGTCGCCGTCAATACCGGTTTCATTGGCTATGGCGCCAACGATGTTGCCGGGTTTTACGCCGTGGTTATGGCCAACTTCAATACGGTAGGTTTCCATTTCAATATCCGCTCCGCCGCCGAACGCGCGTTTTGGCTTGCGGTCTTTTTGCGGCCTGTCGGATCTTGCCGATCTGTCATCCCTGGACGGTCTGTCGTCCCGGCTGTCTTTAGGCCGTTTAGGCAGATTTTGCAGCAACAACGGCGTTTCGCCCTGAACCAGCTTTGCCAGTGCGGAAGCTATTTCCAAGGCTGATACATTATGCTCTTGTTGGTATTGTTCCAGCAGTTGGCTAAAAAAGCTCAGTTCCTCTGCGGCCAGCGTATCGGTAATGTTTTGTTTGAAGCGTGCGATACGTTTATTGTTAATGACCTCGGTTGAAGGCAGGCCCATTTCTTCAACTTTTTGCTTGGTCGCTTTTTCAATATTAGCCAGCAGATTTCTTTCTCTGGGCGCAATAAACAAAATAGCGTCGCCGGTGCGGCCTGCGCGGCCGGTTCTGCCGATACGGTGAACATAAGATTCGGTATCGTAAGGAATGTCGTAGTTAACGACGTGGGTGATGCGGTCTACGTCCAGTCCGCGCGCGGCAACGTCAGTCGCTATTAAAATGTCCAGCTTGCCGTTTTTCAGGTTGGCAATGGCGCGCTCGCGTAACGCTTGAGACATGTCGCCGTTAATCGCGGCGGCGGAATAACCGCGCGCTTCCAGTTTTTCCGCGAGTTCAACGGTTGCGGTTTTAGTTCTGACAAAGATAATCATGCCGTCGAAGGTTTCCGCTTCCAGAATACGGGTTAGCGCGTCCAACTTATGTACGCCGCTGACCAGCCAATAGCGTTGGCGTATGTTCTCGGCGGATGCGGTGGTGACTTTGATGGTGATATGTTCAGGCTCGTCAAGATATTGCTGAGCGATTTTACGAATAACCGAAGGCATGGTTGCAGAAAATAAGGCAATTTGTCTTTTTTCCGGGATTTGGTCAAGAATCCATTCCACATCGTCAATAAAGCCCATGCGCAGCATTTCGTCGGCTTCGTCAAGAACCAGAAAGCTGAGTCCTTTCAGGTTCAGCGTGCCTTTACGCATGTGGTCCATAACCCGGCCCGGCGTGCCGACCACCACGTGAGCGCCGCGTTTTAGCTGGCGTAGCTGGGTAGTGTAGTCTTGTCCGCCGTAGATAGGCAGAACATGGAAACCTTTTAAGTGCGCGGCATAACGTTGAAACGCTTCTGCCACCTGAATGGCCAGCTCGCGAGTTGGCGCCAGAACCAGCACTTGCGGGTCTTTTTGTTTAAGGTCGATACGCGACAAAATGGGTAATGCAAAGGCGGCGGTTTTGCCGGTGCCTGTTTGCGCTTGCCCCAGAACGTCTTTGCCTTGCAGTAGGAGCGGGATGGTTTGTGCTTGTATGGGCGAAGGTGTTTCATAACCGACATCATTCAGTGCTCTTAGCACCGGTTCAATCAGAGCTAAATCACGGAAAGAGGGTAATGTAGAAACATCATTGGACATGGATTTACCTGTTGGAAGCTAGAAAGGCGCGTAAGCGCGGAGAAATGTGTTTGTTTATCAGGACATTATACCGCACTATATTATAAATTGCAGGAAATTTAACCGGCTAAAGCGCAGAATTACGGCAATTCGCGGCGATGCGGATGCCTGTTTTAATGAGATAAAGATATTTATAGATTCCGAAGTTGGTAAAGCAATACAAAGCCCTGTCGGTAATTGCTCTACCTCCTGCATAACCCACAAGGAAGTGGTTATGCAGATATTGCAGGAGCAAATGTCGCCTTACTAACTCCGGTCTCTATATAAATAATTTAGGTCCGGCCATTTTTGGAAATAGGTTTAGTTTTCCACCGTACGCAGTCGAGTCAGGTTTTCGTTGGCCAGTTTGTGATAGGTCGGCGATGATGAAATCGCCTTTTGAAAATACTCGTAAGCCGCGGGTGTCCGGTCATTCATCATGTAAATATAGCCCAGGTTATTGTAAGCGTCGGCTTCGTTCAGGACATGCATGAACGCTTTAATGGCGGCGGCATCGTTGCCGAGACGGGCCTGTACTAAGCCCTGGTTTAGCCAGGCCGAGGCATATTTGCCATCGAGTTTCGATGCGGCGTCAAACAACTGCATGGCCCCCTGTAAATCACCGGAAAGATACTTGGAATAGCCCAGGTTATTCATAAGCATCGGCAGATCCGGCTTGATTCTCAATGCGCTTTCATAATGTTGCGCGGCTTGCCCGTAATCGCCATTCTTATCCGCGATCAATCCCAAGCCGTTACAGGCCCGCCACAGACTTGGATCGGCGGCTACGGCGGCGGTCAGCGATTGCTTGGCTTCGGCTTGTTTGCCGGTATTCAGTTGAATGAGGCCCAACCCTTCCAGCGCATGGGCATTTTTAGGGTCCAGCTTCAATGCCATTTGGTAGGCGACTTCCGCCGGTTCGTAATTGCCTTTTTCGGCATGAATTTGGCCTATCTTTTCGAACGTTTCCGGGTTTTGGTCATCAAACTCAAGCGCCCTAACGTAATAATAGAGAGCCTCGTCCTTGTTGCCCTGCTGCAAAAACCGGTCTGCGCGACTCAGCGCCGACGAAGCGTCGATAGTGATGTCCTGTATATCGTGAACCAGGGCGGATTTATCGTCGTACAGCCCGGTTATTTTCGGCTTTAGCGCCATTGATTCAGCCCCGCAGCCTGTTAATAGCGCGGCTGCATTGACCAGCGCCAAGCAACAAACGGCGCGGCGCATGGTATAAGCCGGTTTTGCCGAGGTATTGACCGAGGTAATGGATTTAATGGGTTTAGACATGAAAATTCCCCTTCCGCATTGTAATTAACTAAAAATTTCCGGATGGCTTCCGGCTATGGCATTGGCGAAACTGATGAACTTGCCTTGCGTTAAAGACTGTCATCACAATAAACCAGGAATAAATCGATAACGGGTAGACGACATATAAAGCCTGTAGCCCGGATCATTGCTTAAAAAATTCTCCTCGATTCTGCTTCTGGAATATTGCATTGCGAACGACAGCACCAGCAACACGAAGTTAAAGAGGCTTTGATTGGACAAGACATAGCCGCTGAAGAACAGCAGCTCCGAGGCGTACAGGGGATGGCGGACTATTCGATAAAACCCGCCTATTTTTATCCCTCTATTGGCCGGCACGATGCCGAGGCTTCCTCTGATGGATAGCAGCGAGCCAACGATGGTCACCACGCCAACGATCTGTAGATAGTAACCAAGGCTTAAGAGTTCCGGTAAAACAGCCCCCTGAATGGGGCGATATAGAAAAGGCAGCACGGTGGTGACCATGCTGATCAGCCATGCAAATGGAAACTCAATCAAGGTGCTGGGTTCGCGGCGGACAAAATAAAGCGCCAGGATCAGCCCGTTTATTAAGACGATAGTGAAGGCAAATAAGGAACCGGTTTTCTGATAGTTTTGGAAGGTGGCGGCGCAAAGAAACGTAAACAGCGCGATTCCGGTTAAATTACCCAGTGAATAGACTATTTTTTTTAACATGAGCATCTCCTAATTGTGGGATGTGAATTGTTTTATGGAACCCATTTCAATGTTGAGTCTGCAGCTTGCCGGTGCATGAAATAACTTGAACAACTTGCGCCGGTAAATTTTTAGCGGGAGTGCAAGCTTCGCTTGCGCTTGCAGGCGAAGCCTGCACTCCGGCTTTTAGCAACTTGCCCAAGTTATTTCGTACGCATTCCTTAATAGCAGTGACGTAGCGCGTGGGAGCGAGAGCGAAATTATTTCATGCTCATTCCTAACCCATGTTTGAGAACACCGCCATCGCTTTGATAACGGCCGGTCCCATCGCAATAATAAAAAAGCCGGGCATCACGCAGAAGATCAGCGGAAAGATCATTTTGGTGCCGAGCTTAGCCGCTTCTTCATCCGCTTTTTGCATCCGTTTGTCCCGAAACTCCTCGGAATAAATGCGCAGCGTTTGCGCAATGCTGGTGCCGAATCGCATACTCTGGGCTAGCACCGTGATCAGCCCCTTGATGTCCTCCAGGCCGGTGCGCCGGGCAAGATTAGACATAGCTTGGGTGCGATCGACGCCCGCACGTATTTCAGCGGTGACCATCAGTAATTCTTCAGCCAAGACCGGGTGAATATCGGAGATCACTTGGGCGACCCGAAGTATGGCCGCGTTTAAGCCCAAGCCTGCCTCGGTGCAAACTACCAGCAGGTCGATTGCGTCGGGTAGCCCATTCCGGAGCGAGCGCTGATGCTTAATCGTCTTTTTATCCAGATAATAGCTGGGGCCAAGCATGCCCAGCACACCGGCTATTGCGGCGCTGAAAAAAAACTTGTCCGGCTCGATCTGGGGGAAAAACGGGTACATGAACAACACCGACAAAGGCAGTGCGATCATTAACAGCAAGCGGATAAAATAATAAATAACTAAACTGTTGGGGGAACGGTAACCGGCGCGGGTGAGGCGATCAATGGTGCTTTTTTGAAGGTCCTGGTTGTGAGGTAGGACAATATGAGCGAAACGATCCAGTTGTTCCGCCCATTGTTCTATGACCGATACCGTGGAGGCGTCTTCGATTACCAGCGCGTCCAAGCGCCTCTTCACCGGGTCCAAGCGCCTCGCCAGTAACCATAAGCCGACCATGCCGACCAAAAAAATAGCGGCTGCGAATAGAACAACAGCGCCGCTCCGAGCGACATCCGGGTTGTTCATTACATCAAACAAGGTTTCTGTAAAGGATTTCATAGCGAATCAAATCTCCAGGGCAATCAGTTTACGTATCCAAAAATTACCGACAATCTGCAAAACAATCCCCCAAAGAATTATTTTTCTGCCTATCGGGTCTTGAGTTAAGTTGCCTACATAATCGGGATTGATCAGCGATATGCCGAGAAACAAAACGAATGGAATCATCGCCAATATCCAGGCCGACATTCGCGCTTCGGCCGTCAGCGTTAAAACGCGGCGCTGGAAGCGGAACCGGCTGCGGATCAGCTTGCTTATGTTCTCGAAGGTCTCGGCCAGATTGCCGCCGGTCTCCCGTTGCACCATAACCGTGGTCACAATGGCCATCAGCGACATGCTGGGGATGCGATCGACCATGCTATGGAGCGCCCAGCGGGTGTCGACGCCGAAATTGATTTCGTCGAAGGCGATGCGGAACTCTTTGGCGATAGGCTCATCCATTTCGGTTGCGACCAAATGCAGGGTTTCATTGAAGGGATAACCGGCGCGCAAGGCGCGGGTCATAACATCCAGCGCTTCCGGCAATTGCTCCTCGAATTTGGCGAAACGCTTGACAAGATCGCGCTTCAGCTTCATGGCAGGAATGATGCCCAGTATGAAAGTCCCCGCAAGCACAAACAGCCACTGGTGGCTCAGAATCCAGGCCAACGCCGCTCCCGATAAGGCTAGAAAGAGGCTGAGCAGAACCAGCCGATAAGCGGGAAACTCATGCCCGGAGCGTTCGATGAAGACTTCCAGGCGAGTCATGACCGGAAATGACTCAAGCCAAGTTTCCAGCGGCGATAGCTTCTTGAAATATTTCTCCCTGACCAGCGAGATTTGGCGTTCGCTCTGGTAGTCATCGCTAAGGATGCCCAACCGCTGCTTGAGCCGTCGGCTTTCTTGCCGTCCCGTCCCGAAAGTAGGCACGACAATGGATTGGGTCAGAAAAAATACCGCGCCGAATACCAGCGCCAGGAAAACTAATAAGGTGTCTTTATCCATGAGTATTCTCCAATAATCTTAGAAAAATCATTTGATCCACGAAAAGCACGAAAATATTAAAATAAGGATTCCGGCAAAATTAATTTCCGCTTAGGGTTCCCACGCAGAGCGTTACTGCCATTAGGTTGAGAAAAAAGCTCCCTCTTTCTGCGTGCTAGTTCCCAAGCTCCTGCTTGGGAATTCAGTACGGGAAGCTCTAGCTTCCCGGTTCGCAAAGCTGGAGCTTTGCTCACTGGGTTCCCAAGCGGGAGCTTGGGAACCAGCGTAAAATATTCAAATAAATAGCACCCAGCCGGTCATCGCCAAGGCCTATGTCATGCTGCATGCCAACGGCGCTAGCCGTCGCGCTCCGGATCGAACAGTTCGAAAGGCAGATCGATACCTCGTTTCTGGAGGCTTTCATGGAACTTGGGCACGATGCCGGTGGCCTTGAACGAGCCCACGATATTGCCGTGTTCGTCGAGACCTTTTCTCTGGAACCTGAAAATTTCCGACATCGTGATGATGTCGCCTTCCATGCCCTGGATTTCCTGGATGCTGATCAGCTTTCGCTTGCCGTCCTCCAGGCGCGACAATTGCACCACCACATTGATTGCCGAGGCAATTTGGGTCCGCACCATTTTGGTAGGCAAGTCCAAGCCGGTCATCGCCACCATGTTTTCCAGCCGGCCCAGGGCATCGCGCGGCGTATTGGCATGCACCGTGGCCAGCGAACCATCATGGCCGGTATTCATGGCCTGAAGCATGTCGAAAGCTTCGTCGCTGCGTACTTCGCCGACGATGATACGATCCGGGCGCATCCGTAGACTGTTGCGAACCAGGTCGCGCATCGACACCTCGCCCTTGCCCTCGATATTGGGCGGGCGGGTCTCCAGCCGCACCACATGCGGCTGCTGTAACTGGAGTTCCGCCGAATCCTCAATGGTAATGATGCGCTCGTTTGCCGGAATATAACCGCTCAACACATTCAGCATAGTGGTCTTACCTGAGCCGGTGCCGCCGGAAATCAGCACATTCAACTGGGCATTGACGATGCCGATCAACATATCCGCCATCGACCGGGTACAGGTATTTAAATCGATGAGGTCCTCCATGCGTAAGCGGTCCATGGTAAAGCGGCGGATCGACAACGTCGGCCCGTCAATGGCCAAGGGCGGAATAATCGCATTGACGCGCGAACCGTCTTTAAGGCGGGCATCGACCATCGGCGAGGACTCGTCGATGCGTCTTCCCACCGAAGACACGATGCGATCGATGATATTCAGCAAATGGGCGTCGCTCTGAAAGCGCAGCGGCGTAAGCTCCAGCTTGCCGAAACGTTCCACGAAGATTTTCCCGCTGCCGTTGACCAGAATGTCGGCGATGCTCGGTTCGGACAGTAGCGGTTCTATAGGGCCGAGTCCAAGGATCTCGTCTTCTATGCATTTGGCGAGGAATTGCCGGGTCGGGATATTGAGCGGCACCGCCAATTCCTCCATGATGCGTTCGGCCAGTTCGCGAATCTTGTTCCGGGCCTGGCTTTTATCCAGACGCCCGATCTGGGAAAGGTCGATCATTTCCATCAACCTTTGATGAATTTTTTGCAGCCACTCCCGTTCCGTTTCGCTGAGCGCCCTCACTCTCAAGGGAGGAACAAGCTCCGCTACAGGCAGCGCCGAACCAAGCTCAACGCCAACCGCGTTAGAAGGCGGCAGTTCCTCATTGTTAAAATGTCCGATAATCCGATTTTTCAGGCCCATGACTTACGCTCCCGCTAATAGTTTTGACAGGCATTTTCTGAACATCCCAGGGTTGACTGAAGGACTCTTGCCGTTCAGGGTTTCGGCCAACTTTTGGATTCTCTTGGTGGCCGATGAGTTGGGCGCGTGTTCGGCAATCGGTACCCCCAGATTGGAGGCCATGTGCAGGTTTTTGAAATCATTAGGCACCACCACGATCGGAGAGCCCAACGCCAAAACCCGCTCCACCTCGTCAAGCCCGAAGTTATTGTTGCGTTCGTAGCGGTTAAGGACCGGTATGATCCGATCTAAAGGCAGACCCAAGTCCTGGGTCATGATTTGGATCATGCGCTGCGCATCGCGGACACTGAACAGCTCCTGCTGCATCACGACCAGGATATGATTGGCCTGTTCCAGAACCAGGTTGAAGACCGGGTCGATCAGGCGCGGCAGATCGACCACTAACTGCTCGTAACAATTATGCGCCAGCTCGATAAGGCGCTTAAGGCGCTTTTCATCGATTTCGCCCGGTAGGATGATTTCCCGCTCCGGCCTATTCAACACATGCAAACCGCTGGCATGTTTTGCCATATAACCCACCAAGGCAATTTCATCCAGGGATTCGATCGCGGCCAGCGCATCGACGAGATTCTGCGGTGACGCGAGATTCAAGCGCAGGCATTGCGTTCCGAACTGGAGATCCAGGTCCAGCAATAGCGTCTGCATGCCCTCGCGGGTGGCGAAGGCGTGGGCCAGAGCGCAGGCGATGGTCGATGCCCCCGCTCCGCCTTTGGCGTTGACTATCGCCGTGAGCGCGGAATGCGCGTAGAGGTCTTCCTTGAGGATCTTGCGCACCGAGGCCAGCGTGTCGTCAACCAGCTGCGGTCCCATGATGAAGTCGCGCGCACCGGCTTGCATAGCCATGCGCATAAGCCGCGGAGCGTCGGCCATGCCCCGGTCGTAGACGATCAGCGTCACAGGTCCGGCCTGTTTGTTTTGCTTGGACAAGGCTTCCAGTTCCAGTTCCGCCTTGAGGCCCAGGAAATGGATCAATACATCGGCTTTGAGATCGGCGCTGCCCAAAAAATCGGGAGCATGACCGTTCAGGGCGCGGGACTGCGCCTTGACGCCAGGAAGCTGATTGACCAAGCCCTGAAGGATTTCCATGTTGCCTTCACCCTGGCCGGTTAGCAATATATGGTTGGTTCTGTTCATAGCATTCATCCCTTGGTTATAAATTGAATGTCGTCAAGGCAGCGAAACGGATTTGATCGCTGATTAACGAGCCTTCTTGGTTATCGATCACGGACATTGTGTGCTGCCGACGCCATCCGGCACGGCTCCCAGGCTTTCCCGCGGCAGCGTCGTTGCGAAGGCGGGGGCGGTCAGCGTCATAGCCGGAAGTCCGGGGAGCAATGCCGGAATCAGCAGGGTGTGCGTAAATCCGACAATTCTCACGCGAACATAGCGGATATTGTTAAAAACAGCAGTTACCGCGCCGGTCTGATCCAGATAGTCGGTAACGACATCGGAGCTGTCCAGGCCGGGCAGTATCGGGCTGGCTCCTGCGGCGGCGGGGGCATTGAAAACCGTGACATTGGCGATTGATGCGTGGCCCACCGGACAAACCACGGCCAAGCGCGCGCCTCGTCGTGTCGCCTCGGTTAGGGTGTTCCAAACGAACAACGTTCGAGCGAATTCAATCACGCCGAATAGCAGCACGAAAAACAGCGCAGCCACTAAGGCGAATTCGACGATGTACAGGCCTTTCTGTTGATGTTTCATATCGCCCTCATGGTGCTGGTGGCCGTCAAGATAAAAGGGTTGGGCAGTGCGGAACCGAATAACCCGACAATTCCAGCCAAAGGGTTTCCCGGCAAAAAGCTAAAGGTATAGCTGCCTGTGACCGTCACATAAGTGCCTGTCGTATTGATTACTGTCACCGGGGGCGGGACAGTGACACCAGGCAGGAGCGGTGTTCCTACTCCAACCTGTCCATACTTCACCAAGTTGATAGTCCCGGCGATGTCATTGCTGTTGAAAACTTGCGTGGAGTAGTAGCGCGCACCGTCCCGCACCGCTTTGGACAAAGTGTTGTATTGATATAAGGCGCGGCCCATTTCACTGACGCCTAAAAAAATCAACATCAGGATCGGCACGACGATCACTAACTCCATCATTGCTATGCCCTGTTGACGGCGAATAGCGTTAGGTTGCGTTTTGCTGTTCATGAGTCTGCCGCTCCGAAATCTTTGTAAAGGATAATGGTATGGGGCCCCAGCCCAATAAACGGATTGGCGCTTGGAACCGATCCCTGTCCTATACAGGAAGTACCCAGGAATTCCCCGTATATTTCCTGACCGCCATTTTGCTTAGCTGGTCGGGTCAGAAACATGCAGGCAAGACCCAGCACATTGACCGAACCGCTCCCGTTGGTGGTTCCCGTACAATCGATTACCGGCACCGCCACTAGGCGACGGGGCGGTTCATACTGGGCGGTGGGCGTCGGAAGATCCCAGGTGTGACTCGCTCTATCGGCCATATACTGACTGTAGGTATCCGGGTAGCCGGAACCGCCCGCATCAATGACCACATCCGGTTTATAAGTGGACGTATCGACAGGGCCGCAGCCGGGCGGGGGGCAATTGAAGCGCGTATTTAAGCCCTGCGCGTTCGGACCCACATTGCCGCCGGGTTTAGTCGGTACGGATTCGCCGGCCACCGCGCAGCCGGTATAGCCTCCGGCCATATTGTTTCTGATGCAGCTACCGCCGCCGCCCGTTCCGCAACCCAGGTCGATATTCTGGTAATTGCCGGGACCGACGTCCCAGCCGTTGTTACCCGAACCGGTTTTCATGATCACTTCCTGACCAACCGTGTAACCATAGTTGGTCTCCGGTCCACCCGTGCCGCAGGGCGCAATAGGTAAAATTTCCGGACAGACCAGTTCGGGACTCGGCCCTGCCACCGCTGTTGCGCCGACGGAGACATTAGCGATCCCGACTGTCTGGAGCAGCCAGGAGGGGCTGGAGAAATTGGCGGCGCTCACGCCCACACGAATGAAGCGGGGATTCGCCCCTCCCGGTACGAAGGGGTTTAATGACTCGGAAAACTCGATGCTGACATTGCCGATCCCGATACTCCCAAGTTCGGCATTGCCTGATGCACCCGCATTCAGCGTAAATGCGGACTGTGCGGCCGTGGTCGCCAGCGCGGTGTTGGTTGTTTCATCCAGTGTTTTAGCGCCGCTAAGAGCAGATGCGTCCAGCGCACTTTGCAGCCTGGTTTTATTGAGATAGCCGTGGCCCATATCCAGGGCAAGTCCGGCCACTGCCAGTAGAGCGCTTATTCCGACCGCGACCAGCGGCAGAATGGCGCCCCGTTGATCCATAGCAACACGGCGGGGCTTGCTCTCCGATAGCCGATAGCCGCTTGTGCGTCGTAAACCGTAGTGAATCAATAAGCCGTTTTTCGTGTTCATAATGACTACCTCAATGCCACGACACTTAACGTGCCGAGCCGCTACGGCCGGAAAGACCCGGATCACCAAGCGGACTGTGGCGAACATCCTCTGGATTGCCGATGTCCCCGCGGTATGTCTGATTCAATAAGGTGTCGGTCTTATTGCCCTCGATTCCGTCCGGCGCCTCGTCCGCTGGGTGTTGCGCCTTGTCCTCGTTATAGATTTGCCGGCTGACCATATTGCGTACCGAAGCGCCGTAGTCGGCCTGGGTGCGCGCCGGGTTGCTGCTCCACTCGGCGCATCCGCCCAGAAGCGTCAGGCTGACGGCCAAAAGTCCTTGTTCGATCCTGCTCAGTTGATGGGGTTTTAGATATTTCATGGTGTTCGCTCCTGGTTAGGGTTGTTGACCGAAATGGCCGCGCAAGCCGCCGGTGTAAGTCTGTCCGTCGCTAACGCGGGCCGGCATCTTGCGTGCTTCTGTACGTCCCATCAGGTAATACTCCACATCGCTGGGGTCGATGTAGTGGTCGGTGGGTAACTGGATGTTTTCGGGCGAGATCGGTTTGACCAAGTGCGGGGTGACGAAAATCACCAATTCCGTCTCGTTCTTTATGTACTTCTGGCTGGTGAACAGCTGTCCGAGTACGGGGACGTCGCCCAAGCCGGGAAACTTGGAGATGCTTTCGCGCATGCTGTCATTGATCAGGCCGGCGATGCCCAAGGTCTGGCCGTCGGACAGTTCCAGAGAGGAATTGGCGCTACGCTTGGTCAGCGACGGGATGACGAAGGTGCCGTTGCCTGCCGGCAGCACGACGGCATTGTCGGCGGATATTTCGCTGACATCGATATTCAGCTTCATGCTGATCCGCCCCGAATCAAGCACCACCGGGAGGAATTTAAGCATGACGCCGAAGGGCTTGAACTGCACTGTGACGGTACTGGCACCGCCGACGCCCATGTTTTGCGGCACCGGGACCGGGAATTCGCCGCCGGACAGGAAATCGGCATCTTGGCCGGAAATGACGGTGAGATTCGGTTCGGCGAGAATCTTCGCCAAGCCGTTTTCCTTGGCGGCGTTGATGACGGTCTTGACCGCGACATCATGGCCGATGAAGCGGAAAAACATGCCATAGGGGTTGATAACGCTGGCTCCGACCGATGCCGCATTGGACAGCGCGCTGACCAGCGCATTGCCGCCGACCGCGCCGGAACTGAAGTCGCCGCTGCCGCCGATGGCCGAGAAATCGACTTTGAAATCGCGCGCCAAGCGCCGGTCGATTTCCGCTACGGTTACGGCGAGCATGACCTGTTGCGGGCCGCCTATCTGCATCAGGTTGATTACCTTGGTGGTCTGTTCCTGCGGCGCGGCTTGTCCTCCCACATTAATGCTCATCGGAGCGGGCGTGCCGCCGCCAGGCTGATGATCATCCTGCGGCAGAAATGTTTCAGCAATTTTATAGATGGCGTCCATTTTCTGCGGGCCGGATACCTGACCGCTCAGGACGATGGAGCCTTGGGAAGAAAGCACCTTGGGCGACTCATCCGGGAACAGTTCGTACAGTTTGCTCTTGAGGCCGTCCAAGTCATGGGTGACTTCCAAATCGAGGTTGCGGCCGCAGGGATCATTGCTCTTGCCGCACAGGAGAATCACATTGGTGCTGCCCATCTTTTTGCCGAGAACATAGAGGTGGGTCGGGTCCAGGATTTTGACGTCGGCCACCTCCGGGTTGCCCACTGTCACGCCGTTGATTGCGGAAGGCAGCGAAATGAAGGTGGCTTTACCCAGCGTGACTCTGGAAGCGGAGTCTCCTGCCGAAAGGCTGAAAGGCATGCCTACCAATAGTAAGGCGCTTAACAGTCCGGTGCGAGGTAGCATGGTTCGGCTTTTTGAGCCGGCGATGGTGTTAATTGGATTGATCATGGTGACTCCCTAAATCGTGTTTTTATTGTTGTTTAGTCCTGCGCAGCATGTAGGATTAAAGATGTTGTTCAGAGCATACGTAACCTTTGCATTCGATCTTGCTCTGGGTCATTCCCCTGATGACGGTGAAGGTCTTGCCCTGCGGTTTATGGGCTCGCGGCAGCGGAGGTGTTGCCACATAGGCAATCGTCTCGGCTTGATCTAATACGGCCCTGTCGGTCGGATTGCGCAAGGCGAGCTGAATGGAACCTTGCTCTTGCCCTTTGAACACTGCTTCCGCCTGTTGCGGGGTCATCTCTAAGGTGACCGAGCGAACCACAATGGGCTTGTTCTTATCGCCGGCCGCCGACTCTTGATCCACTGCCAAGACCTTGACGTCCTGAACTATGGTTTCCGTGCGCACATCCTCGCTTATGCCTGACAGCTTTCTGGCGGCCAGCACATCGACATGGTTGTCCGGCAGCAGAAATCCGCCCACGCCGCTGACGTCGTTCACGCGCACGGTGAAGGCGCGCTTATTTTCGGGAAAGCCCAAGGAAAATATATTTCCGCCTTCGGCGTCGACCACGCGGCGGCTATTCAGCGGTTCGTCTGTGAACACGTTATTGATCGCGACTTTGCCGACAACCTGGGACTTGTCCGTAAACATGTCTTTGGTTACGGTGTCTTTCGGCCAATCTTTTTCAGTCACATCGGTTTCCCCAACTTGTTTCCACTGGGGTATATCCATAGAGGCAACGATCACCTTACTGTATTGCACCTGTTGCGTGTCGTCGCTTCCCAAGGATTCGACCCAACGTTGTGCGATTAAAACCGCGACGACAGCTAAAGCCAGCGCCATAAAAAAGAGCGTGAGTGTTCTACCGTTCAACATATTCTGTTCTCCTTATCTATAACAAGTGGGTTTGGGGCGGGGTGTAAAACATCGGGTTTACCGTGTGCGAGCGGTTCAGGGTCTGAAACCGGCCGCACAAAATAACTGTTCCATGCGCATGCCAAGCGTTCGTCGGTGACTTGGTTAGCGAGGCCTTGATAACGGCATTGATCCATGACCAAGCCTAACAAGTCCCTGGGTTGACAAGGCAGCAGCGGCCGGTCTTCCCGGCGGTAAAGCTCCAGTACGTAGCGGAAGGCTGTTGCGTCGAATGCGATGGCGTGTTTCTTACACACTTGCCGCCAAATGCTTTCGTATTCCTCCGCAGTGAGAACCTCGAAGCGGACTTTGTAACCGAGTCTGCGTAAGAAGGCCTCGTCGGCGAGCGCCAGCGGATTCAGGTTGGTCGAGAAAATCAGCACCACATCGAAAGACACCGGAAATCGGGTGCCGCAGCCTACGGTCAGGTAGTCCTGCTTCTGCTCCAGCGGCACAATCCAGCGATTGAGCAAGTCGGTGCTTTCAACCCGTTGCCGACCGAGATCGTCGATCATGTAGATGCCGTTGTTCGCTTTCAGTTGCAGCGGCGCGAAATATTGTTTGGTCGTGGCATCGTGCGCCAGTTCCAGCATCTCCAGCGTTAATTCGCCGCCGGTGATCACCGACGGACGCCGACAGCGGACAAAGCGCGGGTCGTGGCCTTCATCCAGCATGAATTGAGCCGATTTGTCCGCGCTAGCCAAGGGATGATGAACGGAGGGGTCGAAAAACTGCACCACGTAATCGCCGACCGCCAGTGCATAGGGAATCAGTATCGAATCGTCGAGCAGGCCGAGTAGCTGCATTCCGGTGTAGGTTTTGCCGGTGCCCGGCGGACCGTAAACGAAGATAGGGCGGCCCGAGTGCATCGCCGGGCCTAGTTGGTCCAGCACCGATTCCCGGATGACAACGTCTTTAAAAACCCTGGCCATGTCTTCGCGGGTGACCAGGTTGTTGTGAATGGATTGCGCCTGCACGACGCGTTCATAGAGCGCTAGCGGCACCGGCGCATGGCCTGAGTAACCGCTTTTCAGTTGGGCGTCCAGGGCCAGGTTGCGGCCCCGTTCGGTCAAGACGTAACGCAGCAGCATGGAATTTTCGTTGGGGCTAAGCACCTCGATATAGCCTGAGGTGCGCATGAAATTGAGCAGGCTTTCCAGAACCGGCCAAGCCAGCGCGGTTCGTTCGACCAATTGCTGCTGGTTGAGGATGCCGCCCCAGTAGCAATGCTTGGCCAGCAGGTCGCAAAGAAAATCCTGAGCCAGTCCGGTTTCGGCAAGATTGCGGGGGCGCGGCGCGATTTGCCGAATCGCTTCTTCCTCAAACGCCAAGGTATCGTTACGCATGGACAAAGCCTCCTAAAGTTTCAATGAAAGGATCCAATCGCCCGACCCAGACTAGCGTCGCCAAGGTGCCAAGGGCGATGGCCAGCGCATAGGGGAAAAGCAGCGATGACGACTCCTCAGATGCGGGCGGCACATAAGCGACCTTGCCGGTACAGAACAGACATTTGGCCATTAAGCCGTAGCGGCGTCCGTAGTCGATCAAGCCGCCTTGCGCGGCCAATAAGCCCAACGCAGCAATGGAACCGGTGCCGGTCGTTAATGCCACGGCGAGCAAGCTGTCCGGCCAGCCGAGAAAGGTTCCCGCCGCCGCCATCAGCTTGACGTCGCCGGCGCCCATCCAGTGCATGGCGTAAAAGGGTAAAAACAACAGCAGACCGGTAAAAAAACCGGCCAAGCCGTTTACGAATCCGCTTCCCCCTTGAAGCCAGCATTGCATTGTTATGCCCAACAGGGCGGCGCTTACGGTTAAGCTGTTAGGGAGGCGGTGACGCTTCATATCGATAACGGCGGCTGTTATCAAAACGGCTATAAGAACTCCCGTCGGTATGCTGTTTAAAGTCATGTGCATATCCTTCTTCAAGATTTAAGGGAAAATTGAGTGTTTTTTAAGCTTAAATTGATGATTTACACTCTAGCAAGGAAAGTGCGTTGATAAAATACGTGCGAATACTTACAAAATCAGGCGTTTAGCCGGGTTGTTCTTTAGTGTTCCGGCACCGGTCTGCCGGTTAGACCTTCCAGGTTTTAAAAGCCTGGAAGGTCTGCATGTTTGCTCTTGTTCCCGCGCTGCGTGGCAAGTCATGGGCAATATGGGACGCCGGAGTGCAGGCTTCGCCTGCAAGCGCAAGCAAAGCTTGCACTCCATCGGCGCGAGTTGTTCACGTTATTTCATGCGCACGCCTAAGCGAACGTTATTTTTGGCAAAATTCTTGGTTCGGGAAAAGCACGAATCATGTCCGGATGTTGCATTAGTTAGCCATTTAGCCGCCGGGCGGCGAGCTGCAAGGTCAATCTTTTCGGGGATCATTAAGTTAGGGAGACGTTTCAAATTAACCTCCTCTTGGATGTATAAGGGCGCGCGTTGCGTGCGGCTGTTAGGTTTTTTGAATGCCCGTGCGGCATTGTCAGCAAGTCTCATGCGACGGTAAATGCAGTTAATCATGTAACGCTAAAGATCAGGCGCAATAGCTTCCCGGTGCAATCATGATTACGATAAAGCTGAGAGCAAAATCAAAAGCAACCGTTTTCAGAAGAGTGTTGCCGAGATCCGGGTTTGCGGATGAAACGCATGTTTTATGCAGCGATCGATTGTGTTCGCCGCCAACGACAGGCCGCAACGCTCATCAGAGCAACCTGCTTGGTGGCGGATTAAATCGGTTCGAGCTTAGCAAAAATCCATTTTTTTCCGCTTGCGCAGAACCCGTCGCAACTTAGTTAACCCGCCACGTCGCATTTTTAGGCCGGGATGGGCAAAACGCAGCCTATCCCATTCCCTGCCCGTATTTTCCTATTGACTAGATTAGGCCTGTAATCAAGCCGATTTGGGCTGTAACAGCTCCTCCAAGAGCTGTAAAAGCGGCCGCCGCCCCTAAGGTAATCAGTGTTCCTGCCACCGCGTATTCAACCATGGTCAGGCCTGCTTCATCTTGCCAAAAGGCTTTCAATAATGTGTTTAAAGTTTTCATGATGATTCTCCAAAAGTGATAATCAGGTCGAAAATTGTTTACCCCGTCGGCACACGACCCGTCTGTGTACGGGGGTTAACTCCTTGGTTATATAAAGCTCCTTTTACTTGATTCCAATCAGAGCAATATCTGAGTGGAATTTCTTTCAGTCTCAGGCGCTCAAACGTATTTCGCGTTTTAGAGAATCTCTAACTACGGCAAAGCCTCTGTAGACAAATATATGTTGTTACTCGAATACGGCTGCATGGGTAATGCTAATTTTGCGCACAGTTGTCGATGAACAGATAACGCGGTACAGATATTAACTTCTCTTGTCTGTCGCCGCCCCCTTCGTCGCCAATCTGAAAAACCCCTGCATCAATACAATCTCAATTTGAAATCAATTTTACATAAAAAAATCGTTTGTTCTATTGGTGCGAATACTGATCGTGATAGTGCTTAGCGTTACCCGATTATCCATGCTCTATCCTTACGCCGCCGATCCTTCGTCGCCAAATTGAAAACCCCCTGCATCAATGCAATCTCAATTTGAAATCAATTTTACATAAAAAAATCGTTTGTTCTATTGGTGCGAATACTGATCGTGATAGTGCTTAGGTTTATCCGGCTATCCCCGTCCCGCTCGGTTCGAAGCGTTGCAAGTTAGCTGTGGCTGGACGGGGTTTGCAACCCCGTCCGAAACGTTTGACGGATGAAGATAGGGTAGTCGTTGTCGAAAAATGGTAGGGACGGGGGTGCAACCCCCGTCCCGCTCGGGACAACCCCGTCTCGCTCGCGCTCCGTTCGAAACGTTGCAAGTTAGACCTTCCAGGTTTTAAAAACCTGGAAGGTCTGCATAGCGTCCTGTTTGCTGTAACATCATGGGTCGGTAAGATTCGGGACGTTTTTTGGCTAAAAACCAGTAAAATTACCTATCAAGCTGAGTTTTAGGTATTTGCTTGTTATAATGCCGTCAATTTTGTAACAGCATTAATTCTGATCGAGAGATTTCATGATTCAAGGTAGTATCGTAGCTTTAGTAACACCGATGGATGAACGCGGTGCGGTGGACAAGGAAAGCTTAAAAAAATTGGTGGAGTTCCATATAACAGAGGGGACGGATGCCCTGGTCGCGGTCGGCACTACAGGCGAGTCGGCGACGCTGGATGAGCATGAGCATTGCGATGTTATCAAGTCCGTGGTCGACTATGTCGGCGGCAGAATACCGGTCATTGCCGGAACCGGCGCAAATTCGACAACCGAAGCGATTAACCTGACCCGCTTGGCCAAAGAAGCCGGGGCCGATGCCTGCCTGATTGTGACCCCCTATTACAATAAGCCGACCCAGGAAGGTTTGTACCTGCATTACCGAGCGATTAGCGATGCTGTCGATATTCCCCAGATTTTATACAACGTGCCTGGGCGCACCGCTTGCGATATGTTGCCGGAAACCGTTGGCCGCCTGTCCCATATCAAGAACATCGTCGGCGTTAAAGAAGCGACCGGCGACCTGTCCAGGGTTAAACAAATCCGCGATTTAACCGGTGACGATTTTGCGATTTATACCGGCGACGATGCCAGCAGTCGCGAGTTTTGCCTGTTGGGCGGTAACGGCAGCATTACGGTAACGGGCAATGTCGCGCCAAAACAGGTGCATGAAATGATTATGCTGGCGATAGCCGGCGATGAAGAAACCTCTTTAGCCATCGATAAAAAACTAGCCGCATTGCACAAAAACCTGTTCATTCAGTCTAACCCGATTCCCGTTAAATGGGCGGTTGCCGAAATGGGCTTGATGGGGAAGGGGATACGTTTACCGTTAACCTGGTTGACGGAAGATTGTTTCGATGCGGTGCGTGACGCAATGCATCAGGCTGAAATTATTTAACACAGATTATGAAAACTAAAATCAGGTCGCTCATTATCGTTGCTGTTTTGGCCGATGTATCGGCATGTAGCACCATAAAGAATTTATTTCCGGACAAGGAAAAAGATTATCAGTTTACGACTGAAATTCCACCGCTGGTCATGCCGCCCGATCTTGTCGGCGATATAAGAGCAAAGGTTCCCGCCGCTCCGGTCGCCGAAGCGGCCGATATTGCCGCCCCGGCAACTGAAGCGGCGCCGACTGTAGACCGGAAATTAATTCAGATTGAATTGGTTAACGCCGGCGAGGAAGCAAAGCGATTGCGTATCGGTGCGCCCTCGGTAATTGCATGGCGCATGGTTGGCAAAGCGTTAAGCAGAAAGTCTATTGAAGTGACTAATCGCAATCAGGAACAAGGGCTGTTTCGCGTCCAGTACGATCCGAACAAGCAGGAAGTGGAAGACGGGTCTATTTGGGACGAGGTGGTTTTCTTGTTCAAAGGATTTGAGGTTACTGAACAAGAATATGTTCTCAAATTAGTAGAAAACGACCAACAGACCGATGTCGTTATTTTGGACAAAGAACAAAAACCGGTGTCTGACGAGACGAGTTTAAGTTTGTTGACGCTTTTGCACGACACTATCAAAGCTGATTTGGCTAAGTGATTTATGAGGCGAAAGGCGAAAGGCGAACGGTTAGCAAGCCGTTTTGCTTTTCGCCTTTCGCCTTTCGCCTTTAATTTGAATCTTTTTTACCCATGTTAAAAATCTCTGGAACTTCCGCGCTTTCCGACTTTCGCATCAATAAACTACTGGCCGGACTTCAGGCTATAGACCCCTCTATCAAGGCCGTCTCAGCGCGGTTTATTCACTTTGTGGATATTGAAAATAACTTGGATGACAGTCAAGCCGGAATTTTAACGCAGTTGTTGTCTTACGGTTCCACGCAGTCGGGCGTTGCTGTTGCAGGCAAGCGTTTGCTGGTTGTGCCGCGCTCGGGCACGATTTCACCTTGGTCCAGCAAGGCGACTGAGATTGCCCGGCGCTGCGGATTATTCGAGGTTAAACGCATTGAGCGGGGCATTGAGTATACCTTGGCTGTTGAGGAGCCGTTATCGGCGGCTGTGAAAGCGTTGTTGCATGACCGGATGACCCAAACCGTTTTGGACGGCGACGTCGAACCCGAATTATTTGCGCTGCATCAGCCCAAGCCGTTACTGAATGTTGCGATTATCGAACAGGGACGCGACGCGCTGGTTGCCGCTAATACGGAATTGGGCATGGCCTTGTCCGATGATGAAATCGATTATCTGACCGAAAGCTTCCAAACCTTGGGCAGAAATCCGACCGATGTTGAATTGATGATGTTTGCCCAAGCCAATTCCGAGCATTGCCGGCACAAGATTTTTAATGCCGACTGGACGATAGACGGCGTAGAACAAGCGCAATCCTTGTTCAAGATGATCCGCAATACCGCGGCAAAAAGCCCGGAAGGCATTTTGTCGGCTTATAACGACAATGCCTCGGTTATGACCGGTTCAACTGAGCGGGTTTTCATACGCAATGCGCAAACCGGCGAATACGCTTATGTCGAAGAAGATGCGCATTTGCTGATGAAAGTCGAGACCCATAATCATCCTACCGCTATTTCGCCTTATCCGGGTGCGGCAACCGGCTCCGGCGGCGAAATTCGCGACGAAGGCGCGACCGGCCGCGGCTCTGCGCCGAAAGCCGGTTTAACCGGATTTTCGGTATCGCATTTAAAAATCCCCGGATTCCCCCAGCCTTGGGAAGCGGACAACGGCAAGCCGGAGCGTATCGCTTCGGCATTGACCATCATGCTGGAAGGCCCGCTCGGCGGCGCGGCGTTTAACAACGAGTTCGGCAGACCCAATCTGACCGGCTATTTCCGCAGTTTCGAGCAAGCGGTTCCCGGCAAAGACAATGAATTCCGGGGCTATCATAAACCGATCATGATCGCAGGAGGCTTGGGCAACATCCGGCCGATGCTGGTCAAGAAACAGCCGATTCCGGCCGGTTCGTTGATCATCATCCTAGGCGGTCCGGCGATGCTGATCGGTCTCGGCGGCGGCGCGGCTTCCTCGCAAGCTTCCGGCGCCGGTTCGGAGGATCTGGATTTTGCCTCCGTGCAACGGGAAAATCCCGAAATGGAACGCCGTTGCCAGGAAGTCATCAATCATTGCAATTCGATGGGCAACGATACGCCGATTGTGTCCATCCATGATATTGGCGCAGGCGGTTTGTCCAACGCGGTGCCGGAAATCATCCACGACTGCGAGCGCGGCGGCCGTTTCGAATTACGCAGGGTGCATAACGCCGATATAGGCATGTCGCCGATGCAGATTTGGTGCAATGAAGCGCAGGAACGTTATGTCGTTGCGATCAAACCGGAATCGCTGGAATTATTTACTTCGTTTTGCGAACGCGAACATTGTTTGTTTGCGGTGATCGGCGAGGCGACCGAAGAAGAGCATTTATTGCTGAACGATGAGTTGCTCGGCGACAAGCCGGTGGATATTCCGATGTCGGTGTTGTTCGGTAAATCGCCCAAGCTGCATCGTAATGTCGAGCATGTTCCGGCCAATACCCGAGCGCTGGATGTTAGCGGCATCACGCTGAGTGAGGCGGTCAAGCGCGTCTTGGCATTCCCGGCGGTTGCCGATAAAAGCTTTTTGATCCACATCGGCGACCGTTCGGTTACCGGCTTGGTAGCGCGGGATCAAATGGTCGGTCCCTGGCAGGTGCCGGTGGCCGATGTTGCGGTGACCGCCGTGGGCTTTCATTCCGTGACCGGCGAGGCGATGGCGATGGGCGAGCGTTCGCCGATTGCGGTGATCGACGCTCCTGCATCCGGCCGGATGGCGATAGGCGAAGCCATCACCAATATCGCAGCGGCCAATATCGAGTCGTTGAAAAAAATCAAGCTGTCCGCTAATTGGATGGCCGCAGCAGGTTTCGAGGGCGAAGATGCGGCATTGTTCGATACCGTCAAAGCGGTGGGCATGGAATTGTGTCCGGCTCTGGGCATTGCAATACCGGTGGGCAAGGATTCTTTGTCGATGCTTACGGTGTGGGAAGAAAAAACCATGACCTCGCCGTTGTCGCTGGTGATTACCGCGTTTGCACCGGTTGCCGATATTAATCTTACCCTGACCCCGCAACTGCGTTATGTGTCGGATGAAGACAGCGCGTTGATCCTGATTGACCTGGGCGCCGGTAAAAATCGTTTGGGCGGATCGGTATTGGCGCAAGTCTACAACCAGCTCGGTAACGAATGCCCCGATCTGGACGATGCAAGTCTGCTGAAAGCTTTCTTCGATACAATACAAATGCTCAACGAACAAGACAAACTGCTGAGTTACCATGACCGTTCCGATGGCGGTTTGTTGGCAACGGTGGCGGAAATGATGTTTGCCAGCAGGCTGGGCGCGACCCTGACGCTCGACAGCCTGGGCGAGGATGTGTTGGCGGCATTGTTTAACGAAGAGTTGGGCGCGGTATTGCAGGTGCGTCAGAGCGATTGTAAGGGCGTCGTGGAGCTGTTGCAGCAATCGGGCCTGATCGATTGCACGTATGTGATCGGTAAGGTCATGGAAGAGCAGCAGCTGACCGTTCGCCATTCAGGCGAGGTTGTTTATTCGGCAGGCCGAGCCGAATTGCAAAGCATCTGGTCCGAGCTTAGCTGCAAAATGCAGGCGCTGCGCGATAACCCTGATTGCGCAAAGCAACAGTTTGAACGCATCGCCGATGATGGCGATCCCGGCTTGAATGTTGCGCTGACGTTTGATGTCAACTACGACATGACCAGACGATTTAAAAAAGCGCCAAGACCCAAGGTCGCGATACTGCGCGAGCAGGGCGTTAACGGTCATGTGGAAATGGCGGCGGCATTCGATCGGGCCGGATTTGCCGGCATCGACGTACATATGAGCGATATTATTCACGGCCGGGTGAGCTTGGCCGATTTCACCGGTTTGGTTGCCTGCGGCGGATTTTCTTATGGCGATGTATTGGGCGCAGGCGGCGGTTGGGCAAAATCGATCTTGTTCAATCCGCGCTGCCGCGATCAATTCGCCGCATTTTTCCAGCGCCCCGACACTTTCGCTTTGGGCGTTTGTAACGGTTGCCAGATGATGTCGGGATTAAAAGACATCATCCCCGGCGCTGAATATTGGCCGCGCTTCATGCGTAACACTTCGGAACAATTCGAGGCGCGGGTGGCCTTGGTTGAAGTGCAAAAGTCGCCGTCCATCCTGTTTGCCGGTATGGAAGGTTCCAGGATGCCGGTTGCCATTGCGCATGGCGAAGGGCGGGCGGAATTTGCCGTGGATCCGGCGGTTGCGCTGGAGGCTGGGGCTGTTGCCTTGTGTTATGTCGATAACTACGGCGAGTTAACCACGGAATTTCCCGCCAATCCCAATGGTTCGCCGTTCGGTATTACCGGACTAACCAGCACGGACGGACGATTTACCATTATGATGCCGCACCCGGAGCGCTGTTTTAGAGCAGTGCAAAATTCATGGCGCCCGGATGAGTGGGGTGAATATGGCGCGTGGATGCGCTTGTTCAGAAACGCCAGAGTTTGGGTGGGCTAAAAGTGTCTTCAACCAAGCTGGGGTACAATGCACTGATCAGGCTTAGATATGTTTGAAGTGTAATAAGTATAATCAAATCCTGACAATATAAGGTTTAGAGGTTGTAGATTATGGATAAGGTCAACGTGACGAAAAATAAAAACCGAAGAGTTTTTTTTCGAATTTATGATGAAGTTAATCTGTTTTATCAAAAAATAGATGAAGAGCAGCTGACCGAACCGTATCTTGATGTCGATAGTCTTGCCAATATTCCTTCATTGTCTACAGATGTTGAAAGGGGATCGCAGTACTCGGCATTATTGCCGGGCCTGAAAAAAAACCGGCCGGATATTGCGACGCCGGAGGTTCTGTTTAATGAAAGCGAAACCTGCAACGTTAACATCAGTGTAAGCGGCATGGCTTTCAGTTGCGAGGAGGCGCTTAAAGAGGGCGACTATCTGGCAATCAAGATACTGCTTGCATCGGGCATGGCGGTTATCGTAACTTTCGGCAAGGTTGTTTATTGCAAAAACATTCAGGCAATCGATAGTCAGCATCCATATTTTGTTGGCGCGCATTTCATCAATATGAAAGATGAAGACCGCGAATTATTGACCGGGTATGTCGCTAAAAAACGATCGCAACAAATCCGGGTCAGGGGACTTATCCTGGCCGCCGCCATAGCCGTTATCGTTGCCCCCGATGTAGTCATCGGCTTATTGTTAGAACTGCTCCATTTCCTTTTCGAGCATTTTCTTGAGATCATCCATCTTTCCTTTGAGTTTATCGAGCTTAATCTTGATCACCTCGTCGAACATCTTTTCCATACCGATCTTCACCAAACCCAGGTTATTGTTTTTTATACCATAGCGACTTTCGTCGTCTATGGGCTTTACCGGCTGTTGCGGGCGCTGCCGTCTTTTTACCGGCGTTGTAAAAACAGTCTGTTGTCAGCCTGTGCGCATCAGAAAGCAAGTTTGCTTTATTATTGGCGAGAGCAGTCGTTGACCAATAAATGCAAACTGATTGTAATCGGCGTAGCGGCTGTCACCTGCTACGTTTTTTTTGGCATGTAGTTTCCGTAGTCGGCGATAATCGCTGTCCGGGCTGTTCTTCCTCCCTCCGCTGCGGGGATTTAATCAGTTACTCGAAAATGCGCGTTAAAGTTTGAAAAATTGACGCGTTGATCTACAATCACGGCAGACCGGTCAGACGATAAATATAAGGTAAACACCATGTACAAGAAGGAGGTTGCTCGTATTCTCATTGTCGATGATGAGTCGGTAAACCTGAAATTGCTGGATAAAATGTTGTCCGCCCAAGGTTATAGCAATCTGGTGCTGGTGCAGGATTCCAGGCAGGTATTGGAGATTTACCGACAGACCCGTACCGACTTGATTTTGCTGGACATTAATATGCCTCATCTGGACGGTTTTGAGGTGATGGAGCAGCTTAAGGCGCTTAACGATCCGCTATTTCCTCCTGTGGTGATACTCACCGCCCAGCATGGTCAGGATTTTCTGCTGCGCGCCCTTAACTCAGGCGCGCGCGATTTCATCACCAAACCTTTTTATTGCAATGAGTTATTGGCGCGAGTGCGCAATATGCTCGATGCACAATTGATGCATCGCATGCTTCACGATCAAAAAGCGGTGTTGGATGAAATGGTGCAGACTCGTACCGCCGAGCTGCGCCGCACCCGGCTACAGGTGGTACAGCAGTTGGGACGCGCCGCCGAATATCGCGATAACGAAACCGGCAACCATATTCTGCGCATGAGCCACATCTCGGCCTTGCTGGCGAAATCCATCGGTTGGAATGAGGCCGATTGCGAGTTAATGTTACATGCCAGTCCTATGCACGACATCGGTAAAATCGGCATTCCCGACCATATCCTGCTTAAGCCCGACAAACTCGAACCCGAAGAATGGGAAATCATGAAGAGCCATGCCGTCATCGGCGCCAATATTCTCGAAGGCGATGATTCCGACTTGATGAAGTGCGCCGGCGAAATTGCGCTTACCCACCATGAAAAATGGGACGGCAGCGGCTATCCTTACGGTCTGTCCGGTGAGGCCATCCCGTTGACCGGGCGGATCGCGGCGCTGGCCGATGTGTTCGATGCATTGACTTCGGCGCGGCCCTACAAAAAGGCCTGGACGCTTGAAGCGGCGGTTGACCTGATCAAGGAAAACCGCGGCATCCATTTTGATCCTGAGCTGGTGACGGTATTCTTGGAACAATTACCCGAAATTCTCAAGATTCGCGATCAATTCTCCGAGCCGGAGAATAATGCATGATCACGCACCGATCCGTTGACCGGTTGAGCCGTGTTACGGCATCGATGCAGGAATTGGATTAACGCCGATAGTCGTTGCCGAGAGACAGGACCGAAAGTCATCATAATCACTTGCCAATGACGCCTTCCGCTTATCGCCCAACCTTAGCAAAATCCGATCATGGAAAATGATATTCAGACGACTCTTTTCCGAATGCGCAAGGCGTTTATTGAACGCCTGCCGCAGCGTTTAACTATTCTTAGGATTTTACTGGCAAATATTGAGCGCGGCCAGCATGACTCGCTTGAGAGCTTGCAGCGCGCCGCGCATAGTTTGCAAAGTTCGGCGGCTGTTCACCAATTGATGCGGATTTCCGAGGTGGCAGGCAATTTGGAGCGGATCGTAGCGGCCATAGCCGTTGACGGGGTATCGGATGAGCAGGCCATGCAAGCCATGCGTAAAGCGCTGGCGAATCTGGAAGCTCAAGTCGTCAAGCCGGGCCAGGGAGTTGTTCCGCAAATACCGGCGGGGCGGACAGATAGTCCACGCATCGCGGTAGTGAGCGATGACAAGGCGCAGGCCGGTTGGCTGCGTTCCACGCTGGAGCAGGCGGGATACACGGTTGAGGCGTTTAACGATCTGGCGGATTTTGCCGCCGCCAGCCCGGCAACCGAACCGCCATCCGCGCTGATTATGGATAAGCTGCTTCCCGAAGGCGATGACACCAGTGCTCGGATTATTACGGAGCTCAATAAGCGGAGTCTTAACGGTGTTCCGGTTATCGTTATCGCCGCACGGCGGGATATGGCGGCCAAGCTTGCGGCCTATCGGGCCGGGGCCGGCTGTTACCTGACCAAGCCGGTGGATACTGATGCGTTGTTGCGCGTGGTTGCCGACGCTGTCGCGTTGACGCCGCTGGACGCTTTTCGTGTGTTACTGGTTGATGACGACGCCGACCGGCGGGCGCTATACGGGGCAGTTTTACGCCAAGCGGGCATGACGGTGCTGGACGCTGGCGATCCTCTGCAAGTTTCGGACATGCTGGTGGAGTTCGCGGCCGAGGTGCTGGTGCTGGCTATGGTGATGCCGCAATGTTCCGGGCCGGAGCTGGCCGTCATTGTGCATGACGATGATCGATATGCCCAGCTGCCGATTGTTTATCTGGCGGCGGAAACGACGGTGCCCGGACAATTTTCAGCGCTGAATTGCAGCGGCGAGCATTTTTTGTCCAAACCGCTTGATCCGCGCCGGCTGGTCGCGGCAGTGGCTTTGCAGGCACGGCGTTTTCGGCAACGGCGGGAACAGGCTGAATCATTGCGCGCTACGCTTTATGAACGGGAGCGACAGCAACAGGCGCTCGATGTTCATGCTATTGTCAGCGCAACCGACGCTGCCGGTAAGCTTATTTATGTTAATGACCAGTTTTGCGAGATTAGCGGTTACAGCCGGAATGAGTTGCTGGGGCAAAATCATCGTATCGTCAAGTCGGGCGAACACTCGCCGGAGTTTTATCTGGATATGTGGCGCACCATTGGGGGCGGCAATATCTGGCAGGGTGAAGTGTGCAACCGGCGTAAAGACGGCAGTTTATATTGGGTTGAAAGCAGTATCGTGCCTTTTTTGGATAATACCGGGCGACCCTATCAATACGTTTCCATTCGTACCGACATATCCCGGATAAAGACAGCCGAGCTGCGCCTGCGTTTGCTGGAGCGGGCCGTAGAGGCCAGTTCCAGCAGTATCTGTATGGCCGATGCCGGCAAGCCCGACATGCCGTTGATTTACGTCAATCCCGCCTTTGAACGTATCACCGGCTATAGCCGCGATGAAGCGATTGGCCGTAACGCGCGTTTTTTACAGGGCAAAGAAACCGATCAGCCAGGAGTCGATGAAATTCGTGCGGTGTTGTACGAAGGTGGCGCCGGGGGCGCTTTGTTGCACAACTATAGAAAGGATGGCACTTCGTATTGGAATGACTTGCGCATCGCGCCGGTGCATGACGAGCAGGGTCGGCTTAGTCATTTCATCGGTATTGCCGATGATGTCACAGAACGTCGCGATGCCGGCGACGCGCTGCGTAAAAGCGAAGAGCGTCTGCGGCGCAGTCAGCGTTACGCTAATATCGGCACCTGGGACTGGAACATTCAGACGGGAAAAGTCATTTGCTCTGAACGTATCGGGTCGCTGTTCGGTTATGCTGAGGGTAAGCGGAAGACGTCCTTCAAGCATTTTCTTAATGGCGTACACCCGGATGATCGGCAGAAAGTGATTGATGCGGTTGAGGCCTGCGTACACCAAGGCGCTGAATACAATATCGAACATCGCTGCGTATGGCCGAACGGCACGGTGCGCTGGTTGCTGGAACGCGGCGATGTGGTGCGCGATGAGGATGGCGCGCCGCTGAACATGCTGGGCGTGGTGCAAGACATCACCAAACGCAAGCTTGTCGAGCTTAAAAGTGCGAAGCAGCAGGCGCGCATGGTTGTTTTCAAACATATTATTGAAAATGTGGTCGATGGCGTTATCACTATCGATCCGGCCGGCATCATCCGCTCTTTTAATCCCGCTGCGGAAAAACTGTTCGGCTATAGCGCCGCTGAGATAGTTAATCGCAGCGTCAATCTGTTAATGCCGGAACCCCATCGTAGCGAACACGGCCGGTATCTTAATTTATACAATGCCGGGCAACCGGCAGGTGTTATCGGCAAACAGCTTGAGCTGCCGGGGCAGCACAAGGACGGCACGATTTTTTCACTGGAGCTGACTGTTACGTTAATGGAAATCGACAAAACCAAGCATTTCGTCGGTATCTTGCGCGATATTAGCGAGCGCAAACAGTATGAGCGGGAAATGATCGCAGCCAGAGACGAAGCGGAGAGCGCCAATAAGGCCAAGTCCGAGTTTTTATCCAGTATGTCGCATGAATTGCGTACGCCGATGAATGCGATTCTGGGTTTTGGGCAACTGCTGGAAATAGATGCCGGACTTAATGAGGAGCAGGCGGATTATGTTGACGAGATTCTGAAGGCCGGCCGACACTTACTTGAGCTTATTAACGAAGTGCTGGATCTATCCAGGATTGAGTCAGGCAATATCAATCTGTCCATGGAAGCGCTGTCTTGCGCTGAATTGATAGGGGAATGCCTGACGTTGATTAAACCTATTGCTCAAGTGCGGGGCATTACCATAAACGATGCGGCAATCGGAGATTATGCGGTCCGCGCCGACCGCACCCGGTTAAAACAGGTGCTGATAAACCTGCTTTCCAATGCCATTAAATACAATCGTCCGCACGGAGAAGTGTTGATCCAGGCCTCTGTACAGGGCGGTTGGGTGCGTCTGGAAGTGTCCGATACCGGCTACGGCATTCCGGCAGAGCGGCGGCAGGAATTGTTTCAGCCGTTTTCACGGCTGGGCGCTGAAGACACCGATATTGAGGGGACCGGCATCGGCCTGACCATCAGCCGGAGGCTTATGAAAATGATGGGCGGCACTATCGGCATGGACAGCGAGGAGGGGCGGGGGTGTACGTTCTGGATTGAACTGCCGCAAGTCGCTTCGGAGTCGGATATGCACGGCGCTAACTTAGAGCAGGCTATGGCATTGGAAGCGGCGTCCGGCGAGGAATGCCGGTATACGGTGCTTTATATTGAGGACAATCCGGCCAACCTCAGGCTGATCGCCCAGATTTTGGGCAGGAACCCGCAATTGCAGTTGATTACGGCGCATACGCCTGAATTGGGGCTGGAGCTGGCTTCGGCGCATCATCCCGAGCTGATTCTGCTCGATATTAATTTGCCGGGCATGGACGGTTATCAACTATTAAGTGTATTGCGTTCCATGGATTCGGTAAAAAAGACGCCGGTGATTGCCATCAGCGCCAACGCTACGCCATGCGATATTGAACAGGGCATGGCCGCGGGTTTTGATGATTACATCACCAAGCCTGTTGATGTCATACACTTTCTGGCGGTCGTGAAGCGTTTGCTTGCCGATGCTGCGAAACAATGAGTCATCCCGGTTCCTGATTAGCTAGATGCTTCAGCCAGCACCGTCATACCGGCAGGGATGCCGGTCGACTGCATGGATGCAGGAGGTAGAGCAACGCAGGAGCAGTTGCCGGATCCAGCGCCATGGACGGTAACTTGCCGATACCATTGCTGCATGATTTAGGCTCGAATCCAGTCCATAGCTTCACATCCATGCGACTGGATTCGCTACGCGCTCTAACGGGTCCGGCATCCCTGCCAGAATGACGAGCTTTTTAGCGCTGGCTGAAGCATCTAGCTAATCAAATCCCGGTTTAGGAATGTGTACGGAATAACCAGGGCAAGTTGCTAATAGCCGGAGTGCAGGCTTCGCCTGCAAGCGCAAGCGAAGCTTGCACTCCGGCTGAACATTGATCGGTGCGAGTTGTTCAAGTTATTTCATGCAGTCGAACTATTTTTTGCCCATATGAATTTTAATGACGGGATTTTTACCGGTGTTTTCTCTTAATGCATTGATGTTGTTAATTATTTTCTGATCCGCAACGCAATTTCTAATATAAGGCTTATTCTCAAAATAGACGCTTTCGATTTCCATGCCGGGCTTCAGTTGTATCCATGAAATTTCAATAATCGGACGGCTCAAGGCCATATTCTGCGCGCCGGAAAATAATTTGCTGCTTCGCCATGATTTTTTAAGCGTGGGGAGTTCTGCAACGACTTCCTCTTCAATGCTTGTGTCTTCTTTGAGCACTTTGACGAACGTGTCGATAACATCAGGATCGTAATAGCTTTCTTTGCGCGTCATTAATTGACTGATTGCGGCGCTGACGGACATGACCTCGCCGGTCATTGAGCCTTCCAGGTAGGCGATATAATCTCTGACTACATTGAGAATACGGGAGCCCTGAGGAATGCTTTGTTTAGCCAGGTGGTCGGGAAAGCCTGAGCCGTCATAGCGTTCGTATTGGTGCCGGATTAAAATAGAAGCGCCTTTTAATTGGATCAATCCCTTCAATAAAGCTTCGCCTTCTACTGCATGGGCTAAATAACGGCGCACGTCGGCAAGTGGTATTTTGTAATAAGGCTCCGCCAGCAAGTTATCCGGCAAACTCATTTTGCCGATTTGAATCAGCAAGCCGGCGTAAAAAATATTTTTCTTGTCTTCGGTGTTCATGTCCAGCCCGCGCGCAACCAGCAGGGCTTTTTCGGCGATATATTTTGACTGCCCGCTTTTAATGCCGGGACGCATTTCAATAATGCGGGAGAATGCCTTGATGGAGTCGATATATTGTTTTTCCAGGTTCTTATTGGCCCGGTCAAGATGCAGCATGGCATTCTTGAGTTGTTCGGTGCGCTGCTCGACTTTTTCTTCCAGGTGTTCGTTGAGTTCTTTTAATTCTTTATTTTGCTGCTGAATAATGTCGGATAACCGATCCCGCTCCTCGCGCAGGCGTTTTTGTTCCAGGGCATTGCGAACCAGTAATTTAAGCTCCTCGTCATTCCAGGGTTTATTGCAGTAATTGTAAATACGGCCTTTATTGACGGCATCAATGGTTGATTGAAAATCGGCATAGCCGGTCAGTAAAATACGGATGGTCTCCGGCCATTGCATGAAAACTTCGGTTAAAAATTCCGCGCCGCTCATTTCCGGCATGCGCATATCGGAAATAATCAGATCGACGGCATTTTGTCGCAATATCTCCAGCCCTTCTGCGCCGCTTGAGGCAAAGTAGGTCATATACGGTTCATTATGAAATAAGCGTCTTAAGGCTTTAAGCACATTCGCTTCATCATCGACAAACAAGATCGCTCCGCTTTTATCGAACGCATCGCCGGCCGGTTCCGTTAGCATAACCACTCCGGTTGTATTTTAATCGGCATGGCCGCCATTTTACGCGTGTTCAATAATCGCTCCGGCAATAGGCAGGATAATCCGGAAAGTGGTCCCTTGGCCTAACTGGCTGGTCAGTTGAATTTCTCCCTGATGTTTTTTGATAATAGTGTAGGAAACCGAAAGGCCTAGTCCGGTGCCTTTGCCGACCGGTTTGGTGGTAAAAAAAGGATCGAAAATTTTACTTTGATGCTCAGGGGCTATGCCTTTGCCGGTATCGCTGATTTCCACCCAGACCCGGTCATTTTCTGCTCCGGTGCGTAAGGTGATAGTGCCGTTGCTTTCGATAGCGTGCGCGGCATTGACCAGAAAATTCATAAACACTTGATTAAGCTGGTGAGGCAGGCATCGTATTTCGGGCAGGTCGCCAAATTCTTTGACAATTTTTGCTTTGTATTTAATTTCACTGTTAACAATATTGAGCGTACTTTCGAGCCCTGCGTGCAAATTAGTCCATTGCCAATCATCGCTATTATCAAGATGAGAGAAGTCTTTAAGGTCTTGAACAATTTTTTTTACCCGTGTCGCGCCTTCATGGGATTCCTCCAATAAATCGAGCACATCAGTCTTCAGGAATTCCAGATCTATTTTGTGTTTAAAGGCTTCAATGTGTGCGAGCTGCTCGGGATTGCCGCTCGTTGTTTCGGCTTGTTCGTAAAGGGTAACCAATGCCAGTAAATTATCGATATAATTTTTTAAGGAATTCAGGTTGGAATTGATGTAGCCAATGGGGTTATTGATTTCATGAGCCACGCCGGCCGCCAATTGACCGATAGAGGCCATTTTTTCCGATTGCAGCAGATGCGATTGCGCTTCTTGCAATTGACTGTTCAGCAACAACTGCTGGTTTTTTTCAAATTCCAGGGTTCGATTGATGTTGATAAGTTCCTGGGTGCGCTTTTCAACTTCTTCTTCCAATTGCGCATTGCTGCGAGCCAGCACCGTTTCGGCCTGTTTTTGCGAGGTGATGTCCATGCCGCAGCCCATCAAACCGGCAAAACTTCCGTTTTTCCGCACTCTGGACGCGGCGGTTTCATAGATCCAGGTGATTTTGCCGTCGGCGGCCAGCAAACGGTATTGGATTTTGAATTTACTGCGTTCTTCAGCCGCGCGACTATAGGTTTGGGTCACTTTGTCCCGGTCTTCGGGATGAATGGCATTTAGCCATTGCTCGCGGCTGGGAATGCCGGCCGGTAAATTGAAAGTGGTCAGCCAAAAGTGATTGCAAAAAATCGGCACATGACTGGCGTTGGTGATCCAGATTAATGCGGAAATATTTTCGGCTAATTCCTTAAAGCGGCTTTCACTCTCGCGTAACGCCGAGTACAGATTACTCTGGATGATTTCACTGTGCTCTTGCTTATCGATACTGATTTGTGCGGCGTCAATACCGCCAAGCAGGCTGAGCGCCATTTTTTTATCGGTATTGAGGATATGATGGTAAAGCCAGTTAACCATGTAATCCATCAGGTCCTCGGAAATGGCGTTAACATCGGTCCGGACTTCGAGTTGGACCACCATCATTTTGGCTACAAATTCGTTATGTTCAGCTTCATGTATGGCATGCATGGTTGGATTGAAATGTGCCGCCGACATCAGTTGATCTTCGTGCTGAAAGTGGTACACCGTATAATCGATCAAGCCGTTTACGATTTTGATGATGGTGTCGCGGTCAGCGCCGATGGCGACAGCTTCGTCTAATTGGTTAGTTAAATCGATAAGATGTTTATGTTGATCGTCAACGGAGTCTATACCGAGTACCAGTTGATTATTCCAATTCAATATAGCCATATTGTTTGCAAAAAATTTAAGAAGGGGACGCGCGCATTATGGCACAATCCTTTAATGACTGTTTAATGCAGGCTAAGGATTTGGTCGGCAAACTGCCGACTACTGTCGCGACAATGCGCGGCTTGGTCAATTGAAACGTTGAGCATGGCAAGTGCGCTGTTAATGGCTTGGTGTTTATCCGGAGCGGATTGATCCGGTTGCTCGGTATTGACGATCAACAAGTTGGCGGTATAGACCAGTAATCCGAGCGACTTGGTTGCAGCGGATTCAGGGTGGGTTTCATGTTGTTCGATGGCCTCTTGAATCTCCCGAGGCAAATTCCAGTATTGTGCGACTCTGCCGCCTATGTCCGTATGATTAAAACCTAATATTTTTTGTTCTTCTTCTATGCCGAATTTGGCAGGCATTTTAACAAGCCGGCTGAATTCGTCAGGAAAAAGTATGGCAATCACCAAGTTTCCGATGTCATGTAATAATCCGGCCGTGAAGGCAAAATCAGGGCTGCTGCATGTACAGCTTGCAAGGCTCCGGGTGCATTCGGCAACGGCTATGCTGTGGTGACGGAACAGGTCGTGATCGAAGTCCTTATGTTGCGCAGGCAGCATTTTTGAAAAACATAGGCTAATCAACATGTCTCTTACTCTGTTGATGCCCAGTAAGACAATGGCTTCGCGTAACGAACCTATTTCTCTGGACATGCCGTAGAAAGGCGAATTGGCAATTCGTAAAATCAGAATCACCATCGATGGATCCTGGCTGATCTGATCGACCAGTGCGGTTAGATTTTGTTTGCCGCTAAGTTGTTGCAGCGCTTCCATCAGCAGTACCGGCATGGGCGGCAAACTCGCCAAATAGGCAAATGCCTTTTTTAGGGCGGGCATTTCAGCGCTCCCTTAATGGCGACAAGACAATAATGATTCCTTTCGATTGGCTGGCATCGCCCATTGTGTTGATCAGCACCCGTATGGAAATACCTTTATTTACGGTTACGATTTCCTCGTCAAGTTGAACAAGGCCGTCAGGACGGATTTTTTGTAATAATTGCAAAAGCACGTCGGGCAACGCATCGACCGCCATCAGTCCGAGTAGACAAGTGCCGGGCGGTTGACCGAATATTTCCTCGGCGCGTTTGTTGGAGATTACTATCATATTCTGTTCGTCGATACCAATAATGCCTATCGGTAAATGCTCAAGAATTTCCTGTGAAATTTGCAATAAATTAATGCTGTGTATGATTTCGTGGGATTTATCGGCTACTTTTTGTTCGAGATTTTGATTGAGAATGGACAGTTTGTCATTGGCGGCTCGAAGTTCCCTGCTTAAACGCAAGTTCTCCTGTTCCATTTCATAATGTTGAAATGCCTCGTGAATGTTATCTCGAAGCAAGTCATCGTCCCAGGGTTTAGTTAAAAATTTACAAATCGCACCTTCGTTAATGATGCTGGTGACTGATTCAAGTTCGGTATAACCGGACAATACAATGCGCAATGTCTTTGGATACAGTTCTTTAACTTTATGTAGAAATTCCACGCCGGTCATATGCGGCATGCGTTGGTCGGAAATGATCACGCCCACTTCGTGCTGCGTCAATAAGGCAAGACCCTCTTCGCCGCTATTGGCGGTCAGGATGGTATAGCCATCAGGTCGCAAAGTGCGCTTAAGGGCATTAATGATGTTGGTTTCATCATCTACCAGCAGGATAGTGCGCGAAGCTTGTAATAATTCACTCATGAGTGGATCTCTAAAAATTGTCTTTCATGGCCCTCCACTCAAGCTAAAACAGTGTAGGAGGGCTGCAAAAAATTCAAAAATCAGGATGTCTTATGCAGAATCGCAACGGTTTCCAAACAGAACCTGGAAACGAATATGTTTATATTAAAATCAATATATATAGACTTGCTGATTTTTGCGCTTGTCGATTCAGACGCACCCTCAGTATTTGAGATAGCGTCTCGGCAGAGTGGAAAATGTCAATTATAGGGTCGTTTAGATTCATGATAATCGAATCTCCGCCGCGCAGATTACCTTGATACCATCGGGTTATACTGCTTCCAAGGTATTGAGTATACACCTTTTTTCCTTGCAGAGGAATTGTCTGCCTGCTAGGTGATCAAGCATGCGTACTGCACCGGTTGATGGCAAGTGTTGCTGGAAATGGGCGTTGAGCGGTATCAATTGTGCAAATGATTGCCGCCATGCTACCGAAAAATATCACGATGTCTAACGAGTTCGGGTATATGGAGCACAACGGATTTCAATCGTTTAACGGGGGGGCTGGAGACAAGCGGTTTTGAGTAAGAGGATTCAGCCTCAAAACGCGTGCCGAATCCTCTTATTTGTTTAGCTAGCCCAATACGTCATGGCTGATTTGGATGACTATCTTTGGTAACCATCGCTCATTCCATTGCCCAGAAAAGAACCGGCGGCGGCGCCCAGTCCGGTAGCAATAGGATCGCCGCTACCCAGTTCATAGCCGAAAACACTGCCTATCACGCCTCCCGCCAATCCTTGATGGGAGCGTGGATCGGCTGAATACTGCGCCTGCCGTTGATAATAATTAACCTGAGGTTGGGGATAATAATTAATTTGCGGCGCCGGGTAATAGTTGATCTGTGGCTGCGGGTAATAGTTTATTTGCGGTTGCGGATAATAATCGCGGTGATGGTGGTGGTGACCATGGTGGTGCCCCCAACCGTGACCATGGTGTCCCCAGTCATCGTCATCAGCGTAGGACATAGGTGAAAACAGGATTACAACGGCGGTTAATTGAATTAAAAAAAATAATTTTTTCATGGCGTTTCTCTCTAAATTATTGGGTTTGTTGTTAAGTTAACAAAATCAAATTTGCCGGTTAAACAGATGCGTCGTTAAAATCGAATCGGGCTAACGTCTGCCGGCGACTCCATTGCCGAGATAAGAACCTGCGGCTGCGCCCAGTCCTGTTGCAATAGGATCTCCGTTACCTATTTCGTAGCCTAAGACGCTACCGACCACTCCGCCGGCCAAACCTTGGTGAGAGCGTGGGTCCTGATAGTTCGAATGCCGGGGCTGTTCAGGATAATATCTCGGCCCTTCGGAATGATGATGTTTGTGATGTCCTCTACCATGACCGCGACCTTCTCCGCCTGACGGGTAAGATGCCGATGAATAAATAATTGCAAGCAGTAGCAGCGGACTTAAAAAGAACGATTTTTTCATGGCTATCTTCCTTAAATAATTGATTTAATGGGTTCTGTATCGGGCCGGCTCAGACGGTCGGCCAGTGCTAAAGGTTGGATTCATATTATTCGTCTTAACCTTAATGGCCGCTTAACAAATACGGTCTTCCGATCAGGCGTTAAAGCCGGGTCTCTGATCATAATAAGCGCCAATTAATTGCCGGAATAATTCTGCTGTGTCGCTTATAATATTAGCCTACTCGAATCAATATTTACCCAATCTTAATGGCATCTTAATAAATGGAACAGTTTATCCCCGGCCAACGCTGGATTAGTAACACCGAGTCTGAACTCGGCTTAGGTCTTATTCTTGATGTAGCGCACAAGCGGGTCACAGTGCTTTTTTTGGCCTGCGACGAAAAGCGTATGTATGCGCAAGATAATGCGCCGTTAACGCGCGTCCGGTTTTCGGCAGGCGACGTTATCGAGTCGATTGATGAGTACAAAGTGATCGTCACCGGTTTAACCGAGCAGGATGGCTTGATTACCTATCTAGGTAAAGATGAGGATGGACAGGACGTTCAATTAGATGAGGTAGAACTGAATCATCATATTCAATTTAACAAGCCCCAGGATCGGTTGTTTATCGGGCAAGTCGACCCTACTGCCTGGTTTTTGCTGCGTTATGAAACCTGGCGCAGATTGCAGCAACATCAGCAATCGCCGGTTAAAGGCTTGCTGGGCGGCCGCGCCTCGCTTATTCCTCACCAGTTGTTTATTGCGCATGAATCGGCTAACCGGTCTGCGCCACGCATCATGTTGGCCGATGAGGTCGGCTTGGGTAAAACCATCGAAGCCGGTTTGATTTTGCACCATCGGCTGATTAACGGCTTAAGCAAGCGGGTGTTGATTATCGTGCCGGAAACCTTGCTGCATCAGTGGCTGGTGGAAATGCTCCGGCGCTTTAATCTACGTTTTAGTATTTTTGACGAGGCGCGTTGTCTCGATACTTATGCCGAAGACGACATGCTCGCTGAAGCGGAACCGGATGATGAGGTTGCCGATAATCCGTTTTTAACCGAGCAATTGATTCTATGCAGCCAGGGCTTTTTTTCCAATTACCCGCGTCGACAACAACAGGCCATAGCGGCAGGTTGGGATATGGTGATTGTCGACGAAGCGCATCATCTGGAATGGAGCGAACAAGCGCCGAGCCCCGATTATCTGTTTGTCGAACAACTCGGCCGGATTTCCCCCAGCCTGATATTGTTGACCGCTACGCCGGAGCAATTGGGCAAGGAAAGCCATTTTGCACGGTTAAGATTGCTTGATCCCGACCGGTTTTACAGTTTCGCGGCTTTCGTCGAAGAAGAGCGCTTGTTCGAGCCGGTGGCGAACGCGGCCAAGTTGTTGCTGGCGGAGGAGGCGTTGAATGAAGCCGCGCAGCAACATTTAACCGTACTGCTCAAAGATGACAATGTCGACGGCTTGCTGAAAAATCTGAATGATCCTGAACAATCGGCGGCGGCGCGCGATGCCTTGATTAAGGTGTTGTTGGATCATCATGGCACCGGGCGGATTTTGTTTAGAAACTCGCGGCAAACCGTGCAGGGTTTTCCCGAGCGGGAACGTTATGGATATGCCTTAACCGGATCGGCTAATGTCGATGATTTGCAACAAGATCCGCGCTACGTATGGCTGGTGGACAAGGTTAAACAGCTGGCCAATCAAAAGGCCCTGGTGATCTGCAAACAGGCGCAAACCGCGATCGATCTGGAGCAAACCCTGAAAAACCGCGCCGGTATTGCTTCGGCGGTGTTTCATGAAGGCATGAGCATTATCGAGCGCGACCGGGCGGCGGCTTACTTTGCCGACCCTGACAGCGCGGCGCGGCTGTTGATCTGTTCCGAAATCGGCAGTGAAGGCAGGAACTTCCAGTTTGTGCATCATTTGATACTGCTGGATTTGCCGACCAATCCCGATTTATTGCAACAGCGCATAGGCCGTCTTGACCGTATCGGCCAGAAACATATTATCCAGATTCATGTGCCGTATCTGGAACATACCGACAATGCGGTGCTGTACCGTTGGTACGATGAAGGCCTGAATGCATTTGCTTGCAACAGTTCCTCGGCCCAGCGGGTTGCGGATATATTGCACGATGAGTTGGCGACGGTTTTGGATAGTAAAGTTCCGACCGATATTGATGCGCTTATCGCCAAAACCCAATCACTCAGCGTCGAACTTGAAGCGCAAATGCATAACGGTCGCGATCAATTGCTGGAGTTGAATTCCTGTCGCAAGGAATTGGCCGATGAGCTGATCGAACAGTTGAATAGCTACGAGAAAGAAGGCGTGCTTTGGCCTTATATGGAAGATGTCTTTGAATGCTACGGCGTGGATACCGAGTTTCATTCACCCGATTGCTTTATTGTCCGTCCCAGCGACCATTTACGCGTCTCGCATTTTCCCGGCTTGACTGAAGACGGCTTGACTCTGACCGTTAACCGGCAGATTGCGCTGGCTCGGGAAGACATGCAGTTCATGACCTGGGAACATCCGCTGGTCACTGCGTCGATGGATATGGTGCTGTCCAGTGAGACCGGCAACGCCGCGATCAGCGTGATCAAGCATAGCGATCTTAAAGCAGGGCAGTTTCTGCTGGAATGTTTGTTTATTGTCGAATGCAGCGCGCCTGCCGAATTGCAAATCGGAAGATTCCTACCCCATACGCCGATCCGGGTATTGATCGATCAAAACCAAAAGGATTTAAGCGCGGACATCGAGCATCGCGATTTGCTTGAAGCCGGTATCAAGTTTGATAAACACAAAATCATTGCTTTTTTAAACAGCCAGCGTCCGCACCTTATCAACCTATTGAGCGTGGCCGAGCAAAAAGCCAAAACCGATATGCAGCAGTTGGTCGATCAGGCGACCCAAGCCATGCTGGAATCGCTAAGCAATGAAATCAAGCGTCTGGTCAGGCTGAAAAAAGTCAACCCGACCATCAGGACCGAAGAAATCGAGCAGTTAAAGGACATGACTATGCTGGCGCATGAAAACATCCAGGCCGCGCAGCTAAGACTGGATGCGGTGAGGTTTGTGATTACCAGTTGATGTTGAAGATTTACTGCGAACGATGATAAAAAGATTTACCACGAAGACACGAACGACTGCAAGGATGCAGGAGGTAGAGCAATGCAGGAGCAATTGCCGAGAGCACGAAGAAATAAAACTTCGTGCTCTTCGTGTCTTCGTGGTGAGTTAAAAATTAATCGTTCCCACGCTCCCACGCTCCGGCGTGGGAACGCATCCGGCAACGCTCCAGCGTTGCCAACCGTGATGCAGGAGCGTCACTAACTACATTCCCACGCTGGAGCGTGGGAACGATGTGTAATAAATTATGATAAAGATCGGCAAAATAAATAAGCTGAATGTAGTTAAGCAGCAAGGCGCTGATGTCTACCTCGATGACGGCACCTCCGGAAAAGTGCTGTTGGCGGACAGAAGGCTGCCCGCCAACTGTACGGTCGGCGATAGTCTGGAGGTATTTGTTTACGTGGATTCGGAAGGCCATCTGGCCGCCACCGTCAAAAAGCCGCTAGCCGAGGTGGGCGATATTGCCTGGCTGAAAGTGGTGTCGCTTAATTATGTGGGCGCATTCCTGGATTGGGGCTTGCCTAAAGATTTGCTGGTGCCGTTCAGCGAACAATACCATGAGATGGAAGTAGGGCGCTCTTACCTGGTCAAGGTGTTTCTCGATGACCAAAACCGTATCGCCGCGACCACCAAGATCGATAAATTACTCAGCGACGAATCGGTGGATTTCGAAGTCGGCCAAAAAGTGTCGCTGATCATCGCCGATGCTTCTGATTTAGGCATTAAGGCTATCATCAACAATAGCCACTGGGGTATGTTATATCAAAACGAGTTGTATCAGCCGGTCAGGAAAGGCCAGAAACTGGAGGGCTATATTAAGCAGATACGGGAAGACCGTAAAATCGACCTCAGCCTGCACCAGCCGGGATACGGCAAAGTGCTATCGCTGACCGATAGTATAATAGCCAAGCTGAAAGCCAATAACGGCGTGTTGATGCTGAGCGATAAAAGTCCGCCTGAAGCCATTTATGCTACATTCGGAGTGAGTAAAAAAGTATTTAAACAGGCTATCGGCGCCCTGTATAAGCAACAATTAATCAGCATTGATAAAAGCGGCATTAAGCTTGTTGATTGATAGGCGTCATACCCTACCTAAGTGAAAGCTGTATGGCCAATTTCAAAACCCATTACGATAATTTAAATGTGTCGCGCAATGCGCCTACCAGCGTTATCAAGGCGGCCTATAAGGCCCTTTGTCAAAATTATCATCCCGATAAATACGCCGGCGGGTCTGAAGAAGCGCTTCGGATCATGAAAATCATCAATGCCGCTTATGCGGTTTTGTCTGATTCAGCCAAAAGAGCCGAGCATGATCAATGGATAGCCCGGCAAGAAAGAGAGCACGCGACCGATAAAGCGCAGCGGATAATGAAGATCGTTGCACAAACCTATGTCGAGCCGCCGGTAACGGCGCCGAAAAATCCCCCTGCCAGTTACCGGGTAACTATCAATGAATTTTGGAAAAAGGCCTGCTCCGTCGGCAATAAGGCGCGGCTTGGCCGCAACCAAAGATTTAAAAAGCTAAATTTGATTCTTTGCTTAATCGGTGTTGTCGGTAGCGTATTTACGGTAACTATTGTTTACGGGCCGGATTTAAAAATAAAGACAGCGGCAACGGCATCGGTTAATCGGGATATTGAAGACATATTAAAGAAAGCAAAACAAACCTTCAATCAAGGACAGGTTGTAGAAGCGTTGTCGCTTTATTTGCAGGCCGCGGAGCAGGGCAATGCCAGGGCTCAATTTCAGGTAGGTTTGATATACGCCAACGGGCAAGGCGTAGCAAAAGACGAGCAACAGGCCGTCGACTGGTTTGGCAAGGCGGCCAAACAGGGACATAGGGAAGCGCAAACCAAATTAGGCTTTATGTATGCGACTGGAAAAGGCGTGGCGCAGAATTATAGCTCGGCTGTTTATTGGTGCTACAAGGCCGCTGAACAGGGCGATACCATTGCGCAATATAACCTGGGCCTGATGTATGCAAAAGGACAAGGGGTGGCGCAGGATCGTAGTTTGGCCCTTTCCTGGTACGGCAAGGCGGCCGCACAGGGCGATGCCCACGCTCAATACAATCTGGGCGATATGTATGCAAATGGCGTGGGCGTGGCAAAGGACAGCAAACAGGCTGCTGTTTTATACCGTAAGGCAGCAAAGCAGGGGCTGCCGGAGGCTATCGCCGCGTTAAAAAAGATGGAAAGTGCCGAGAAGTGACATGATTTTCACGCCCCGCTATCACTTTTTCAAGGTTTGCTTCATCTCCGGCAGCGGCATGCTGATGTGATAGCCCTGGGCGTAATTGATGCCCATTTCCTTGAGCGCCTCCCAAATCTCCTGATTTTCAACAAATTCGGCAACGGTGAGGATATCGAGATCCTGGCACAGTCGGGACAAGTTATGTACCAAGGCGTAATCGACCTTAGAGGTCAGTATGTTGCGTACGAACGCACCATCGATCTTGACGTATTCAAAGCGTAGCTCACGCAAATAATGAAACGAGTTATAGCCGGTGCCAAAGTCGTCCAGGGCAAAGGCAAAGCCTTTACGGCGCAAATTGGTCAGAAACCGGCGCATGTTGGTCATATCGCCAATCGCATCGCGTTCCAGTAATTCAAAGACAATGCTTTCTGGGGGGAGTTCAAGCGCCTGGCAAAGTTCTTCGGCATAACCTAAAATGCCGCGGCCTTGAATTTCCTGCACCGATAAATTGATAAAAATTTTCGCGTTCGCTTCCGGGCGGTTGGCATCCATGCATGCGCGCTTAGCGGCAAAAGAGTTGTTGATCATGGCGAGGTCGAGTTCACGCGCCAAGCCGTATTTATCAATAGTTTCGATAAACATTGCCGCCGAAGTTGTTTCTCCCGTTGGAGATTTAAGCCGGGCCAGCGTTTCAAAAGCGAATAATTCGCCGGATTGGCAGTTAACAATCGATTGATAATAGGGGACGATTCGTCCTTCCTTTAAGGCTTCGCGCAGGTTTTCCGCATTATCGCGGGTCTCGCGAATGCTGACCCGCGTTTCCGTGGCATCAAAGACGCAGACACTGTCTTTGCCCATGTCCTTGGCTTTGTACATAGCGGCATCGACGCCCTCCAGCAGGGTATCTATGGTTTGGCCGTCAATGGGATAGCTGCTTACGCCGATGGAAACGGTTAAATGGAAACGGTTGCCTTGCGCCGATGTTATGGCCATTTCCCGTAGTGCGCGACTGACATTTTCAGCGACTATTCGCGCGCCTTCGGGACCGGTTTCAGTCAGGATAATGGCAAACTCGTCGCCGCCGATGCGGGCGCACAAATCGCCATTGCGGGTATGTTCAAGCAGGGCATTGGCGATTGCGCACAGCGCGGTATCGCCGGTCGGATGTCCGTAGGAATCGTTGATGTCCTTAAAGTCGTCCAGGTCGAGCATCAGTACGCTAAAGTCGTGCTTATGGCGCTCCGAACGACCGATTTCATAGCGTAGAATATCGTTGAACTGGCGGCGGTTGTGCAGCCCGGTAAGGGGGTCATGCACGGCGTAGTATTCAAGTTCCAACAGCGTACGCGATAACACCTTGCTGGACCCCACCACCATGACCATGACCGCGAGTATCGCGCGAATGACGCTGGCTTCTTGCGCGGACAGGTTGTTTTCAGCCGCGTAAGCGACTCCCAGCAAGCCTGCCAAATTGGGGGCATGATCAGGCACAGGCACGCTGATCATGCGAATATTGAGATCTGTTTTGATTTCGGCTCCGCAGTGGATACTGAATTCTTCAATATCCACTGCGGAATCAGGCGGCAAGCCAATGCTTTGCAGCATCTGTTGGCTCAGCAAGCCGCGCGCCTGGGCGCGGACCTCATCCGGGCACTGGCCCAGATAATACAAATAGAGGGATAAGCCATTCGCTTCTGCAAAGGCGATGTAAAAAAAGTTAAACGGGAAAATAGCGAAAAAATCCGCCAGAATTTCCTGCACAAACTCTTTCCATTGCGATATGTGTTCGTGCGACAGGATAATGCGTTCCAATACCCGACTTTGCCGTTCCAGCAAGTCTTTTTCAATCAAAACGGAAGACAGTTCCAGCAAGGTTTGATTAAACTCGATCAGCAGGTTTTGGATGTGCTGATCGTTCGATGCCCATTGCCGGCTGCGTTGCTTGAATAAAAAGTCAAGACTTTGATCCAGCCGGGAGCAGGTGTCAATGACCTGTGAAATCGTTGGGATCATGGCAATCATGGCGGCAGAGTCGTCGGTAGCCATAGTAGCCATAGCCGCTACTAATTTACTGACAATTTCTTGATGCATGTTGTGGTTAAGCTCGGATAAGCCTATTGCATAGCGTTGGGTGTGGGTTTTATTTTCCAGGATTTCGGCAATCTGGATGATGATTTTCAAGCGCAATGCTTCCAGATGCGTCGGTTCGGCAACCGCTCCGTGCGTTGCTCTCGGCAACTGCTCCATGCATTGCTCTACCTCCCCCGTCCTTGGAGTCGTATCGCCTGTATCCCGACAGTCGTGCGATAACTGGTCCATGTTCAGTCCTCAGGCGGAAAGTATCCGCCAGGCTGCATTATATCAATGCCGCATTGCAGGTCTTTGAGCCAGTTTAGAAAGTCCTGCACCGCAGCGCCACGGTAAATCGGGCCGTGTTGCGGGGCGAGCATCGCAATATCCAGCTCGGCAATGGTGTCCAACCAACAGCGTATTGCCTTGTTAGAACACATATAGCGGCGATGGAATCCTTTGATATGGGGAATGTGGCTGGCAAAGTCGTCTACAAATGCATCGTTTTTATCTGCCGGCAGCATTGCCGCGCCGATGTCGCCGGTGAACAGGATTTTAGAAAGCGGGTCGTAGACATTAATCTGGCCTTCGGAATGTAAAAAATGCGCGGGTACGATTTTTAGTTTAAAACCGGGGGCCGGCTCGCACTCCTTGCCTTCGTTGGGCACGCCGACAAATCGCGCCATGTCTTTTAAACCGTAGTGGGGCAAAAAGCGTATCCAGATGCTGGACACATAGACCGGTGCGTGACACAGCTCCAGCCAGGTTGACAGGCCACCGACGATGTCAGGGTCTTGGTGAGACAGAAAAATGGCTTTAATTTGCTCCGGTCCTACGTAACGCAACATTTCCGCCAGTACGCTTGGCATCACCCCAAAACCGCCCGGATCCAGCAACACGCCGTCATTATGATGGGTGATGAGGTACTGGTTGGAGCGGATGCCGTCTTCTTCGCCCGATTCGCTCTCGTTGAGCAAAATGAAACGGTGATTAACGGATTCAAATAATTTAATGTTGCGCATATTTTCCCTAATTTCCGACAAAGTTAGAATTTTTATATTTTCCCTAGTTTACTTCAGGTTATTTAAAAAAGTATAGCGATAGTCTTCTTAAAATAAATAACTGATATGCGTATGACATAATAAAAAACCTAGTCCGGGAAAAGCACAAAAGAAACCGGTTACAAAGAAACATCCGAATGCCATAACAAATCGAATCCCAATGAAGGCATGACTTGATTTCGCCTTAAATAACTTCCACTTAGGGTTTCTATGCTGCTCGTGGCAACCCAGTGGGGGATGATCCGGCGTTTCGAATCGCAGAGCGGTTTAGGCTGTGCTCGCACGCGGAGCGCTCATTGTTTACACATCCGTGGCGGACGCTTAAATCTCCATGCCCGCTTCCCGGCGAGTATGGAGCGTTTTTAGGTATTTATATATAACGTGAATGCAGAGTGTGGGAACGATGAGTTCAGGTTTTGGGACGTTATTGCTGACCAAATCCTAAGTCGGTGAACATACGAACGGCCCTGCATTTTTCGCGCTTTTCGGGGACAAGCTGCGGTTTTCAGGATGATCCAGTTCTGACACGCTCCATGCCTTGCTCTATCTTTCCGTCCTCGGAAGCGTACCGCCTATTACCCGCGCAGCCGTTTGCCGCTAACCAGAAGCGGTAAGGCAAAAATGGCCAGGCACATTAGCCATGCCATCAGTTGACAATTGGTTACCGAAAAAACAAAAGCTACACCAAGTCTCTCGCCGACATTAGGATAAGCAAGAATAAAGTCGCGGCTGATCAGGAATGCTTTGGTTTCCCAGATAACAAGCATGATGCCCACGGCCAGCAAGGCGTAGCCCATTATCTTATCCTGGTCGGCCTTGGCCTTTTGGTGTCCGGCCAAGCGGTTAATCTCAATGGCCTCTAACGACCGCCGGGGTTCAGTCATATAGCTGATCAGCATTAAGCCAACCATGCCGACGACGGGGATGTAAACGGCTACCGTGGGGAAGCTGATATAACGTCCATTCAACGCCAGGCCGAAAGTTTTATAAACGGCATAGGCGGCAAACACAGTGAAGAGCGTGTATATCCAGACGCCGAATTTTGGATTGGCCGGTTTATCGGCTAGCAGGCCGTAACCGCGCTGCAATATCAAACCGGCCAAGATGGCGTTTAAGCCCGCGATCAATAGGGTCTGGAAACGCTGCCAGTCGCTATAGCTGGTATACCACAGGTTTTCGACCAGGTTTGCCAGCAACAAGCTCAATAGTTGCGAGAAGGCTAAAAAGAACGCTAGACGCAGGATCGATAAGGCTTTTAACGGCTTCCAGCAGCAGGCAACGATGACCAGGAATAGTATCGTTGACGCGATAACGCCGTTAAGCCAGTCAGGATTTTCGTAAACCTTGCCGGTCAAAGGAAAAACTTCTTTACGATCAACCGAGAAAAGTCCCCAGTTAGCGCCGACTACGCCTTCAAGCTCGCTTTTCCAGGATTGGTTAAAGGCTTCGACAATGTTGTAATCGAAGCCGTTTTTAGTGGCGACTTTAATCAATGCGCGGATGAATTTCGCTTCGTTGACCACGCTCGGCACTGACCAGCCGCGTTGACGGCCTTCGCCCGGCCATCCCGATTCGCCGATCAGGATGGGTTTGCCGGGAGCAATGGCGTCGGCCTCCTGCTGAACTTGCTTGAAAATGCGTTCGATATGCGCCGGCGCCTGGTCTACGGTGATGGGTTCGTCTTCCCAGTACGGCAGAATATGGATGGTAATAAAATCCACTTCTTTGATTAATTCCGGGTATTTCATATACATAGACCATACATCGGCATAAGAAACCGGCTGTTTAACCGAGCGTTTTACTTCCCGTATGTATTCGATCAGCTTCTCCGGTTTCAGGTCGCCGCGCAACAATACCTCGTTGCCGACGATAACCCGTTTGACTACCTCGGGGTTGGCGTTGGCGGAACGGATGACTTCGGCGATTTCCGCTTGATTGTCTTCTTTGATATTACCCAGCCACGCGCCTTGAATCATCTCCAAGCCATGCTTTTTCGCCAAGGAGGGAATAATCTGCATACTGCCTTCCGCACTGGCATAGGTACGGATAGAGTGGGTTGTTTCACCCATCAAACGCAAGTCGGCGTCAATTTGTTCGGGCGTCGGAAATTTTTCATCCAAAGGTCCTTGGCCCTCCCGAAATGGCGCAAATGACAGGCTATTGAGTTTTCCCGATGGGACGTCCGGCCCGACATCTTGGGGTAAGTTGGTTGACCAGCCCAATAAGCCGTTGAGCAGCACAACCAATACAGCGAATGAAGCAATTTTCATAAATAAAGGCAATAAGACAAAAAGTTTTGAAGAAAGGCGTTGTGAAACACGCCGGGAATAGTGTTGACATCATCTCATAATTACCATTTTTTGAATACGGGCAAGCTTGTTGACAAGACAGGCGGAAAGCGATTTTTTTACGGTTTAAACTACGCAAATCATGAACAGTTCAGCTAAAATGCGATTCTTTTTGCTTTTGTAATCTTATGGCTAAAGATATTCGTATTGAAAGATGGAGCGGCCCGGCCCTGGAACAATTTATCCCGGAACTGGCCCGGCTCAGAATTGAAGTGTTTCGCGACTTCCCCTATTTGTACGACGGGGATATCGATTATGAAAAAAAATATTTACAGACTTATATCGATTGTCCCGAAAGCGTTATCGTCATCGCGTTTGATGACGATACAGTGGTCGGGGCATCGACAGCCATTCCGATGAAATATGAAACCGATGAGCTGAAAAAGTCGTTTCTCGATAATGGTTACAACCTTGACGAAGTGTTTTATTGCAGCGAATCGGTGTTGGATAAGAATTATCGCGGTCTGGGTATCGGCGTTCGGTTTTTTGAGGAGAGGGAAGCGCATGCGGAAGACTTGGGCGGCTTCAAATATATTTGTTTTTGTTGTGTGGAACGGCCTGTAGATCATCCAAGACGACCGGCCGATTATGTGCCGCTGGATCAATTCTGGAGCAAACGCGGTTACGTCAAACATCCTGAACTTAACACCACCTATGTCTGGAAAGACCTGGATGATGTTAACGAGACTCCAAAACCGATGACTTTTTGGCTGAAACATGAACGTTAAAATTGCCAGCGCCCAATACGACATCAGCTTTCTGGAAGACTGGTCTTCGTATCGAAGCAAAGTTGAACGCTGGGTTGTTGAGGCCGTAGAACAGGGTGCGAAGATTCTGCTTTTCCCCGAGTATGCCAGTATGGAGCTGGCCTCGCTATTCGGCGAGGCTGTTTATTCATCGTTAAGCAAACAACTGGCGGCCATGCAGTCATTGCACGACGATTATCTGGACCTGTTCCGGAGCTTGGCTAAAAAATACCGGTGCATTATCCAGTCGGGCACGTTTCCGGTAAAAAATGATTCCGGCGCTTATCGAAACCGGGCTTATCTGTTTATGCCGGACGGTCAGGTCGATTACCAGGACAAGCTGATGATGACGCGCTTTGAAAACGAGCAATGGCTGATTCAAAAAGGTGAGGAGTTAAGGTGTTTTGATAGCGAATACGGAAAAATCGCCATTAACATTTGTTATGACAGTGAATTCCCGATGCTGGCAAGAAAGCAGGTCGAAGCCGGAGCTAATCTGATTTTAGTGCCCAGTTGCACCGATACCTTGGCCGGTTATCATCGCGTTAAAATAGGCTGTCAGGCAAGAGCCTTGGAGAATCAGTGTTATGTCGTCCAGTCCACCCTGGTAGGCAATGCGCCGTGGTCTGAAGCCGTGGATGTCAATATCGGAGCGGCGGCTGTTTATACGCCAGTGGATTATGGGTTTCCCGATAACGGCATTCTAGCGGTAGGCGAGCTTAATGCTGTGCAATGGGTTATTGCCGAAGTATCGCTCAGTGCTTGCGGTACGGTTAGGGAGCAAGGTCAGGTCTTCAACTACAGGGACTGGCCGCTGCAAAATGCATTTTAGGTTCAAGGTTCAAGGTTCAAGGTTCAAGGTTCAAGGTTCAAGGTTCAAGGTTCAAGGTTCAAGGCATTATTGCGCCTTTCACCTTGAGCCTTTTGCCTTATTGATCATCAATTAAAAATCGCTTCAAAAGAATAGCCGTTAAATTCCAGGATTTCTTTCATTTTTTTTAAGGCATCCATTTGGATTTGTCTGACGCGTTCCCTGGTTACGCCCAGCTCTTGAGCAACTTGCTCAAGGGTTGAGCCTTCATAACCGCAAAGTCCATAGCGACGGCAAATGACTTCGCGTTGTTTCTCGGGAAGTTGAAATACCCATTTGGCAATATTGTGTTTAATGCCATCTTCTTGTATTTTTTCAGCGGGCGACAAGCTTTCGCCATCGGAAAGCGACTCGACTAAAGGCTTGTCGAAATCCTTGCCGCCCGAAATATCGATGGAAGTTACCCGCTCATTGAGTTTGAGCATTTTTTCAACTTTATTGACCGGTATATCCAGATGCTCCGCTATATCTTCGGCGTTGGGTTCATGATCGAGTAGCTGAGACAAATGGCGTTGGGCTTTAAGATAAGTGTTCATTTCTTTTACGATATGAATCGGCAAGCGAATGGTTCGCGTCTGATTCATGATGGCTCGCTCAATGGTTTGCCTGATCCACCAAGTGGCGTAGGTTGAAAACCTAAAGCCTCTTTCGGGATCGAATTTTTCAACCGCGCGCATCAAACCGAGATTGCCTTCCTCAATCAAATCCAGTAACGGCAAGCCTCTATTCAGGTAACGGCGGGAAATTTTAACGACCAGGCGTAAATTGCTTTCGATCATGATTTTGCGGGCGGCTTCATCGCCCAGCAAGGCCCTGGAACCGTAGATTTTTTCCTGGTCAGCGGTCAGCAACTGCGAGCGGGACAGTTCATTCAAATAAACCCGCGTCGCATCCATGCTCTTGTCTTGCCGCGATTCAAGGGTAATTATTTCATCAATATCGTCGATTGGCGCTCCATGCCTTGCCTTGCCTCCTGTATCCATGCCGTCGAATACGTCACCGATAGCGGCATTTGTCTGGAGATCATCGTCGAAAGACAAATCGTCATCAAATAACACACAAACATCATCGTCCAATAGCTCAACCAATTCCGCTTTCATGATAACCTCTACATTGTTCGACCTAAGTCGAAATGGTTTAATTATTTCCCGGTAAAAGGTTAAGAGGATTTACCGGTTTGCCGTTTTTTCTTATTTCAAAATGCAGCGATGTAAGGTTCGATCCTGCTTGCCCAACTTTTGCAATAAGCTCGCCTTTTTCTACGGAGTATCCTTCGGCAACGAGCAGTCGGCTATTATTTGCATAAGCGCTTAAATACAGATCGTTATGCTTGATAATAAGCAAATTACCGTAGCCAAACAGGCCTTGTCCGCTGTACACCACTTTGCCCGCTTCCGCCGCGCTGACGTCCTGTCCCATTTCTCCGGCTATATCGATGCCTTTGTTATCGGCTTGAGAAAAGGATTTTAAAACTTTTCCCTTGATTGGCCATTGAAAGTTTAACTTTAACATAGTTCCATTATCAATTGAAATAATTGGTTTTTTTTGTGGGCTGCTTCCGTTTTTTATAGCAAGGGGAGTAAGGGGATGAGTTTTATACGACGGTTTGTCAGGCGGCTTGGCTTTATTATTGAATGAAATAGCGGTTTTTTTCTGTGAGCTGATTCTATTTGTTGCAGTTGCGGAGACAATGTCCGGTTTAGATTTTGTTTGCAGGTCCGCATCGATATGATCGCGGAGGGGAGGAGAGGTCGAATGCGGTTCGGAGAGCCTTATTTTTTGATTTATTTCTATCCTGTAAGGCGGAGCAATTCGGTTCCATTGCGCTAATTGCCGAAAATCCAGGTCATAAATCAAGCTTATTGCATACAAGGTATCGCCTTTTCTTACCTGATAATAGCTTGTCTCGTCTTTAGGCGTATCGGGATAATTTGTGCTAACCGGAGCATAGTTGGGGCTGACGGGAGCGCAACCATTTAATAAAGCCGACAGCACGGCAAGGAAAATAACCTTTGACGTAGGGGCTGTCATGGCGGATTATTTTTTTAGCAAAATCTTTTTAGCCAGATTTATTTTTGCGGCCAAATAATCCGATCCACCGCGGTCGGGATGCATTTTTTGCATCAATTTGCGGTGAGCGGCAATAATTTCAGTATCCGCTGCGCCTGCCTTCAAGCCTAACACCTCATAAGCCTCTTCAATCGACATGCCGCCTTTGGCTCCGGCTCTGTAGTGTTGTTGTGAGGTATTCTGTTTTGCCGAGCTGATGGCGCCCGACCAGAGTAGATATAAATAAGGCGCATAGCGTAATAATGCCGGGATTGAGCGTAACAAGAAGGCGAGAGCCACGCCGGCCAGCGCAAAAAGCCAGTTAAAATGTCCGGTTGCGGTCAAATAAAGCGCGACCAATCCTACAACGAATAGCAATAAGATCTTGCTATAACGGGCCAATACGTTCGGCGAGGTTTTTAAAAACGTACGTATTGCAAAAAATACGACGATGGTAAATAACAAAATCAGATAAATTCGAATCAAGGTTCACTCCTGGATTAATGATTTGTTTAAAATCGATCTAAAGGCGTCTATTCCTGAAAATATAGGTAAAACGTCCACTTTGCGGCAACGGCTCCCGCAGCCATCTAGGCATAGTATTTGGATAAATAATACCTTAAAATATGACATCTTATGATAACAATCTAACAACTTGGTTGATATGCAGAATGCTCGAATTCCAGTTTTAGGTTTTGTTGCCGCAAGCGGAACCGGCAAAACCACGTTACTGGCCGAATTGATCCCGATTCTAAAACAAAACGGTTTGCGTATCGGCCTAATCAAACACAGTCATCATGATTTTGAAATTGACCGGCCCGGAAAAGACAGTTTTCGTCTGCGCAAGGCCGGAGCCTCGTCTGTGATACTGGTATCACGCTATCGACGCGCGATCATTACCGAGTTCGCACAGGCAGACGAACCCCGCTTGGCTGATCAGCTGAAGCAATTCGATCAATCGGAACTGGACCTGATCCTGGTTGAAGGCTTTAGGGCCGAACAGTTCCCTAAAATTGAATTGCATCGAGCCTCGCTTGAAAAACCCTTGTTTTACCCAAACGACCCGGACATCATCGCGATAGCGACAGACGCTACGCTGGAAACGCCGGACCATTTAGTGCAACTTGAATTGAACCAGCCCGAAATGATTGCCGCCTTTATCCAAAACCATGTTATGAACAGCCATGATTGACGCATGCAGCCGGGAAGCCAACCCGTTACTGACTATTGACGACGCGCTGGACAGAATCGAAGCCGCTGTAAAGCCGGTAAGCGGCACAGAAAAAGCGTCGTTAAAAAACGCCTTGGGACGGGTATTGGCGGAAGCGGTTTATGCGCCGATCAACATCCCGCATGACCGCAATGCGGCTATGGATGGCTATGCTTTCGCTAGTCGAGACCTGGCTGACGGTCAGGCGTTCACGCTAACCTTGGCCGGAACATCCTGGGCCGGGCGGCCGTTTCAGGGGCTGTTGCAAGCCGGCCAGTGCATCAGGATTTTTACCGGCGCAGTGGTGCCGGAGCAAGCAGATTCAGTGACCATGCAGGAACAGGTACAGGTTCAGGGACAAACCGTACATTTTCCGGCCGACACGCGGGCGCTACAAAATATCAGGAAAGTCGGGGAAGACGTCAAACAAGGCGATTGTTTACTAGCCCAACCTAAAAAACTGACGGCGGTTGACTTGGGTTTGCTGGCTTCGGCCGGTATTGATCAGGTTACCGTGAAACGGCAGCTAAAGATCGCTCATTTTTCCACCGGCGACGAACTGACCGCACTAGGCCGGCCGTTGGAACCGGGCAAAATATACGATAGCAACCGCGCTATGCTGGACGGATTGTTGGCAGACCCCGGCTACAGCGTTGTCGATCTGGGCGTGATTCCCGACAACAAACAGTTGCTTGAAGACCGCTTTATCGAAGCCTCCAAACACTATGATGCGATCATAACTACCGGAGGCGCGTCAGTCGGCGAGGCCGATTACGTCAAAGAAATCCTGCAAAACTGCGGCGAAGTCAACTTCTGGAAAATTGCGATAAAACCCGGAAAACCGTTGGCTTTCGGTAACATCGGCGGGTGTTATTTTTTTGGTTTGCCCGGCAATCCGGTTGCCGTCGTGGTAACCTTCCAGCAGATTGTAGCGCCCGCGTTAAGACGCCTTTCCGGCGCTCCGCCTGCCAAACCGTTAAGGTTCACCGCGACATGCACTTCGACATTAAAAAAATCCCCGGGACGCCGGGAATACCAGCGCGGCGTTCTCAGTCAAAATGAAAACGGCGAGTTTCTGGTCGCTTCAGCGGGTCAGCAAGGCTCGCATATCCTCAGCTCCATGAGCCAAAGCGGCTGCTATATCGTCTTGCCGGAAGAGAGCAAAGGCGTGCAGGCAGGCGACAGGGTAACGGTTGAGCCGTTTAGTTTGTTGATATAGCGGGTGGCTAAAAGCGTTATTCACCGCGAAGGCACGAAGAACGCGAAGTTTTCAGATATTTTTCTTCGCGCCTTCGTGGTTTGCTTGTGTTGGCACTGCCCTGAAGCGTGGATTTTCCTGCATCGCCCTGCTTATTGCGCCGAGCGCAAATAAATTATAAAAACGGGCTGTAAAACGTTCGCTCTTCATCAATTCCTGAATGAGCGTATATGTCAGGCCTTTTTAACAAATTCCGATTTAAGTTTCATCGCGCCAATACCTTCGATTCTGCAATCAATATCATGGTCGCCGTCTACCAGACGGATGATTTTGACGCGAGTGCCGACTTTGACCACCGATGATGAACCTTTGACTTTGAGATCCTTGATTACGGTGACGGTATCCCCGTCTTGCAACACATTGCCGTTTGCATCCTTAACGATACGGACATCGGAGTTGTCTTCAGCTGCCCCATCTTTTGGCCATTCATGTGCGCATTCGGGGCAGACATACATCATATTGTCTTCGTAAGTGAATTCTGAGCCGCATGCGGGACACTTTGGGAGATTATTCATTGTTTTCCTTAATTGTAGAGTCGTTTCGACCTTGCGGAATACAAGGCCGTATTGAGGCGACATAATGCCAGATTCAGGCGTTTATTTCCATTTTACGAGGAATTATACTTTAGATTCAGTTGCTTATTGGCTAAAGCTGCGACTATGGCGCAGAGCGCGGGAACCCAATCCTAAGCGGAAGTTATTATTGATGGAGTCCTTAATCCACCCGGTCGACTTTAACCAAGATATGCATCTGGCTTTTGGAACTTTGGCGGGTGCTGACAAACGTGCTGTTTGCGGCGCTGTTACCGGTTTCGCCGATGCCGCCAAGTTCCACCCATTCGCCAAGATTAATCCTGATTGTCGATTGCGCATCCTGGGTTTCGATCCGTCCCCGCCCGTTCAGTTTGTCCGACCAGGGCGATACGTTAAGAACGACTTGCTGCCCGGCCAGTCTGGGCGTCACCGAAAAACCGGTGGTCGCCTCGGTATATTCGGTCGTCGAGGTGTAAGCGTAGTCGGAATCATTTTGTCTCATATGCACATTGCCCGCTTTAATTCGAGCCGGGACGCCGTCCATGGTTCGAACGGCCTGGGTGTTTTCGTCGATGTCTTTATCTTGAGTCTGATACAAATGACCGATCATGCGACCGTCGGCGCTTGATGGATCATTGCCCTGAACATTCAGCTGAGCTCTGGCCGCCGCATTAAGCTCATCGGCGGTCGTCTGCCTGCTTTGAATAACGGTGATGAGCAGATTGCTTTGGGGCACATCCAGTTGTTTGACGATGGTCTTGATTTCAGCCAGCTTGTCGGACGTAGTTTTGACCAGCAGATTGGAACCGTTATCGATCAATTGGGCGCTATCTCCAAGCAATGGAGCGAGCAACGGCACTATCTCGAAGGCCGGTCGATTGGCTAACGGGATTACTTCGATAATTGTTTTTGCGCTAACCGCGCTGCTGCCAAGCAGGGTTATGAAAATGAAGGCTAAAAGTGTTTTCAAGGCAATACTCCGCTGTGCTAAGGATAGGGTCGGCAATAACTTCTCGAACCCTAAACGGAAGTTATTATTGATGGAGTCCTAACCATCAATCGCTATGGTATAACGATGTCGGCGCGATTCGAAACACTTTTTCGCTACATCGAACGTCAGCCGATTTTCCCATTGCCATGCCGGATCGATGACCTGGAAAACAGCAGTGAGGGGGAAATTGCCGTCAATCGTCCACTTTGTGTTGGGGCTATCCGGCTCCGGGTCGGCATTGAGTTTTCGAATCTATTGGGGACGGTGTATGAATCAACCACAGCGTATCGGAGTTACGCAAACCGGCGGCGTTAATCTGCCGGGCGATTTGAATGCGCAACTATCCGTCTCAGCCAACGTTGTCTGGCAGCAGGCCACCGTAACCCGCGCCCGACGTGAAGCGCAAAACGGTCATCGCGGCGCGATCTTATGGTTTACCGGATTATCCGGATCGGGCAAATCGACATTGGCCCACGCCGTCGAAGAAACGCTGTACCAACTGGGCTGTCGCACCTTCGTGCTGGATGGCGACAATGTCCGCCACGGTTTGTGCGGCGACCTGGGCTTTTCGGCGCAAGACCGGCAGGAAAACATTCGCCGTATCGGTGAAGTGGCCAAGATTTTTATGGAAGCGGGCGTCATTGTACTGACCGCCTTCATATCGCCCTATTGTGCGGACCGCGAACGGGTGCGCGGCATAGTGGAGCGCGGCGACTTTATCGAAATTTATTGCGACACGCCGATCGAAATTTGCGAGTCGCGCGACGTAAAAGGCCTTTACAAAAAAGCCAGAACAGGACAATTAGCGGAATTTACCGGCATTACTTCGCCTTACGAAGCGCCGGAAAACTGCGAGCTCGCCGTGCATACCGGCACCACCGACCTGGATGCCTGCGTGCAACAGGTTATCGAGAAGATAACCCAGCACGGCATTATCGCCGCTGTCGCTAAGCAAACCTAAAAACGGCAATCGGCTCGCGAACACCGAGCGATGAGGAAAAAATTAGCGCCAATCGTCCACTCTGCATTGGGGAATTTAAACCCGGTGCGGCGATGCAGCCAGTTTCTCCGGTATTTTTAACATGACACAGTCAGAGGGAATAATTTATGAGTGAAGCGCAGCTGATCGAAGCCGCAAAAGCGGGCGACGTTAATCGGGTACATGCCTTGATTAACGATGGCGAGGATTTGGAGCAAAAGGACGACTACGGTTGGACGGCATTGAATTGGGCCGCCGGGCACGGCTATTTGGCTATCGTTCAGCTGTTACACAAAGCCGGAGCCAATCCGGGCAATAGCGGTCGCGATCTTAGAACGCCTTATCAAATCGCCTTGGCGGTCGCGCAGTTGGAAGTTGCAAGCCTGCTGCAACAGCTGGAGCAAGACCCCGGCATTGGTTCGGAAAAGCCGCTTCGCCGGTATTGCAAGGCCTACCCGGCCAAAGCGTTAGCGCTATTTCCCGATTGGCAGTCAACGCCGGCGAATGACGCCATAGTCTATCTGCATCATGATTTTAGCGTTACCGCATCGATGCGACACGGCGAGGAGGTGCTGTTTGACCGGGTTTCGGAAGACTGGCGGAATTATTGCCGGGAGCAACTGGATTTTCATGTGCCGACCGATTTGGAATTTGCCGCCGATTATCGGCAACGCAGGTAGGAATAAGCTCGCCCAAGCCTGTCCTGAGCTTGGCGACGGGCGTTAGCGATAGGTGGCATTTTCTGATGGCGTAAGCGTAATAAGCCGATTTTCGCTGTCGTTCAAACCGGCTTATTTACAGCCTACAGCGACAAATTCAACAGACGACTCATTCAAAGAGAGCAGGGTGGATATGTTAAACAAACAACACAATTTTGACCGCGTAGATAACGATGCATCGCTTAACAACGCCGTATCCCTGATTGGCGTATTACGGTCGCGGGCGCAGCGGCAAAGCCATCGCAACGCCTATACGTTCCTGGAAAACGGCGAACAACCCACCCAGTCGATAACTTACGGCGAGCTGGACCTGCAAGCCAGACAGCTGGCCGCGCAGTTGCAGGCGCTGGGCTTACAGGGCGAACGCGCAATTTTGCTGTATCCGCCGGAATTGGACTATATCGTGGCGTTTTTCGCCTGCCTATACGGCGGCCTGATTGCGGTACCGGCGTATCCGCCGGGCAACGGCCGACACCTGCCGCGGTTGCAGGCGATCATCGATGACAGTCAGGCGGCGGTGATACTCAGCACGCAAAGCGTCGCCAATACGGTGCATCAATTTGCGGTCGACAGCGTCGGTTTGTTAGATAAACGTTGGCTGATTACCGACAATCTTGCCGCCGCCGATGCAAGCGCCTGGCGCTCGCCGACCTTGCACGACCATGATCCGGCTTTTTTGCAATATACCTCCGGTTCCACCGGCAACGCCAAAGGCGTAATAATCAGCCACGGCAATCTGATCGCGAATCAGCAGCTGATCAAGCGGCGCTTTGGCCACAACGCCGATTCGACGGTGGTCGGCTGGTTGCCGCTCTACCATGACATGGGCTTGATCGGTAACGTCATGCAGCCCTTGTATTGCGGGGCCAGCGCTATTTTGATGTCGCCGATGGCGTTTCTTGAAAAACCCGTCCGCTGGCTGCAAGCGATCAGCGATTACCGCGCCCATACCAGCGGCGGGCCGAATTTTGCGTTCGAGTTGTGCATGCGAAAAATAACCGCCGAACAAAAAGCCGGATTGGATCTTGGCAGCTGGCGTCTGGCGTTCAACGGCGCAGAACCGATTAACCCCGACACCATGACGCGTTTTGCCGATGCTTTTTCAGAATGCGGATTCAGCCGCAAAGCTTTTTATCCCTGTTACGGCCTGGCGGAAGCCACTTTGCTGGCTAGCGGCGGCGATAAAAATGCCGAACCGACGGTGGCGGCTTTTTATAAGGCCGGTCTGGAACAAGGCAAGGTGCGTCCGGCCATCAGCGGCGGCGACGAGACCCGTCGGCTGGTAGGCTGCGGCGGCATTGATGTTGATGTCGGGCAACGCATCCGTATCGTCGACCCCGAAACCGGCGAGCTATGCAAAGCTGATCGGATCGGCGAGATTCAACTCGGCGGCCCCAGCATCAGCCAAGGTTATTGGCAAAACGCGTCGGCCACCGGGCAGGCGTTTATCGGCGCTGTAAACAGTCAACAGCGCTGGCTGCGCACTGGCGATTTGGGCTTTATCGAGGGCGGCGAATTGTTCGTTTCAGGGCGGCTGAAGGACCTGATCATCGTCCGCGGCCGCAATTACTACCCGCACGACCTGGAATATGCCGTCGAAGCGGCGACCGATGCGTTAAATCCCGGTTGTGCGGCCGCCTTTGCGGTGAGCGGAGACGACGGCGAAAAGCTGGTCGTGGTGGCGGAACTGAAACGCAACCGCTTAAGACAGTCCGACTACCGGGCCGAATTTGCCGCGATACGCAGCAGGCTGGTCGAGGAATGCGGCATACAGGCCGATACCGTGATGCTGTTGAAACCGGGGGCGATCTTAAAAACCAGCAGCGGCAAAATCAGGCGTTCGGCTTGTCGGCAGGCCTTCGAGCAGCATCAATTTAAGGTTGTTGCCGTCGATGAGCTGAACGGCGAAGGTAGCGTAGAACCCGGCACGGCTAAACCGACGCAAAGCGTGGAGCCGACTTTATTGAGGCAGGTATTGCTGACGATTGCCGATGCGGAAGGCGCTCGTTTACTGGCGCACGTTCTGGTTGAAAAGGCGGCGGCTTTGTCCGGCTTGGCGACAGAAACTGTCGATATAGCGCAATCGCTCCCAAGTTTGGGCATGGACTCGCTGAAAGCCGTGGAGCTGAAATACTTTATCGACGCGTTGCTGGCTATCGATTTGCCGGTGACGCTGTTGCTCGGTAATCATTCCCTGGCTACGTGCGCCGAACAGGCTTTAACGTTGGCGAAATCCGGCCAAGTCCAAATCGCCCCGGCGGCGACCGGCAAGGAAGACGGCGAGCAGCCGTTATCATTCGGGCAGCAGGCGCTGTGGACCGTCAACCAAATAGAAGCGGACAGCTCGCTGCATAACATGCCGATTGCCATGCACGTCCGCGGCAAGCTGGATAAGTCGGCATTAAACGGCGCACTGGCCGCGCTGTTCGAACGCCATGCGCAATTGCGCAGCGGCTTCCGGTTTAACCAGCAGACCCAAACGGTGCGTATCCCGTTGACGGAGAGTCAGTATCGATTGGCGAGCGTGACTTGCTGCGACGAGCGGCAACGCAGAGAAGCTATCGCCGCTTTCGTGCGCAAACCGTTCGATTTAGAGCAAGGGCCGTTACTAAAAGCCGCCTTGTTCAGTTATGCCGGCGACGATCATGTGCTGGTATTTTGCGCGCATCATATCGTCGTCGATTTCCGCTCGTTGTCGATTCTGCTGGAAGAGTTCAAGACGCATTATATCGAGCAGGCACCGGATATGCCGGAGCCTGCGGCGAGCTATGCCGATTATGTCGCCTGGCAATCGGCGTACTTGGCCGACCGGCGCGCCGAACAGGATTGGCAATACTGGCAACGGCAGTTGTCCGGCGATCTGCCGAAACTGGCGTTGCCTTGCGAACGGCAAACAGCCTGTTCGTCGTCATGCCGGGGACAGGCGGAAACGTTGACTATTGCAGCGGATACTTTGCAACAGCTCAAGCGACTGGCCGCCGAGCAGCACACAACACTGTATACGCTGCTGCTGACCGTGTTCAAAACCCTGCTTTACCGTTACAGCGACCAACAGGACATCATCGTCGGCTCGCCGACGCTGGGCAGGCCGAAGCGGGAGTTTGCCGATACCGTCGGTTATTTCGTCAACCCGGTGGCGCTGCGTTCGCACCCCACTGCCGAGCAGCGCTTTAGCGATTATCTGGCCGAAGTCAACATGACCGTGCTGGATGCGCTGGCGCATCAATATTACCCATTCTCATTGCTGGTGGAAAAATTGCAGCCCGAGCGCGAGCAGGGGCCGTCGGCGTTTTACAATGTCTGGTTCGGGCTGCAAGGCGGAGCCGGAGCTGTATACGACGCCGCTGAATTGGCTTTGGGCATGCCGGGCATCGCGCTGGACTGGGCCGGGCTACCGGTCGAAAGTTATGCGCTGGACGATGTAGCCGTGCAATTCGATATGACCTTGCTGATGGCGGAGACCAAGCAGGGCTTGGCTGCCTCGTTCCAGTACCGTAGCGACCTGCTGTCCCATGCTACGGTTTTAAGGTTTATCGGTCATTATCAGCATTTGCTGCACGGCATACTTGCCAGTCCCGACAGCCGTTTGTCGGAATTGCCGTTGCTGTGCATGTCCGAGTGTAATCAGATGGCGGAATGGAATTCAACCGGTGGCGATTATCCGAAGCACAGCACGATGCACAGCGTTTTTGAAGCCGTTGCCCGGCAGCGACCGCAAGCTGCCGCAGTGGTTTCTCGGCAGCGACGTTTTAGCTATGCAGCGCTTAATGCGCAGGCCAACCGCTTGGCGCATTGCCTATTGGCGCAAGGCGCTGGGCCGGAAAAACGCATCGCCTTGTGCATCCGGCGCGGCCCGGAAATGCTGGTTGGAATATTGGCGATACTCAAAGCCGGTGCGGTTTACGTGCCGGTCGATCCGGCTTATCCCAAAGACCGGCAGGCGTATTTGCTACAGGATGCCGGTTGCGGGTGGCTGTTGACTAGCACCGAGTTGCTGCCTGGCTTGGATTATGTCGATGCGGCGACGATGTGCGTGGACGATGTTGACAGTTATGCCAATTGTAGTAGCGATAATCCGGAAATACCGTTGCATGAAGACCACGCGGCCTATGTCATTTACACTTCCGGTTCGACCGGCTTACCCAAAGGCGCGGTGGTGAGCCACGGCAACCTGATGCATTCGACCTGGGCCAGAAATGCTTATTATCAGGAGCCGGTGAGCTGCTATCTGCTGCTGTCGTCGTTCGCGTTCGACAGTGCAGTGGCGGGATTGTTCTGGACGTTGGGGCAGGGTGGTTGCCTGTGCTTGCCGGAAGACGACCAGATTAAGGATCCGGTAGTCTTGGCTGAGTTGATTGCAATGCATCGGATAACGCATCTGCTGGCTCTGCCGTCCTTTTATGCGTTGTTGTTAAAGCAAGCGGGAACAGAATTGCAGTTCCTGAAAATCGCCATCGTTGCCGGGGAAGCCTGTCCGACCGAAGTCGTCAAACAGCATTATGCAGTGTTGCCAGAGGTGCTGCTATACAACGAATACGGGCCGACCGAAGCGACGGTCTGGAGCAGCGTTTACCAGGCAGGCCCGGCCGATTTGGATCGGCCTTTAGCGATAGGCCGCCCCATCAGCAACACCCGGCTTTATATCCTGGATCGCAGCGGCAACCCAGTGCCTATCGGGGTGCAGGGCGAGCTGCATATCGGCGGCGAAGGTATCGTGCGCGGCTATTGGCGGCGCCCCGAGCTGACCGCGGAAAAATTCATCCCCGACTCGTTCCAGCAGGACGGCGGCAGACTGTATAAAACCGGCGACCTGGCGCGTTACCGCCCGGACGGCGCTATCGAGTTTTTAGGCCGCATCGATCATCAGGTAAAAATCCGCGGTTTTCGAATCGAGCTGGGCGAAATCGAGGCCCGGCTGCTTGAAATGCCTGAAATAAACGAGGCAATCGTCATTGCCCGTGAAGACCAACCCGGCGACAAACGGCTGGTCGCCTATCTGGTTGCGGCCAAAGATGATACGGGCAGCATTGAAATGCTAAAAGCCCGGCTCAAGGAAGCGCTGCCGGACTACATGGTCCCCACCGCCTTTGTGCTGCTGGACAGCATGCCGCTCAGCGCCAACGGCAAACTGGATCGCAAGCGTTTGCCGCAACCTGATATGAGCGGGCTGTCGGCGCAACACTATCAGCAAGCGCAAACGCCGGTTGAACGGATTCTGGCCGATATTTGGCGGGATTTGCTGGGCGTCAAGCGCGTCGGGAGGCACGACAACTTCTTCGAACTGGGCGGCGATTCTATTTTGAGCATTCAGGTCGTCAGCCGCGCACGGCAGGCCGGTGTCGTGATTACCCCGAAACAGTTGTTTCAGAACCAAACCCTAAGCGCGTTGGCGGTGGCCGCCGAACAGATTCAACAACTATCAGCCGAACAAGGGCCGGTGTCAGGCGACGTGCCGTTGACGCCGGTCCAGCACTGGTTTTTCGAACAAAACCTGAATAACCCCCACCACTGGAATCAGGCATTGCTGCTGGAAGCCAAACCCGGCTTGACTCCGGATATTGTCGAGGCCGCTTTGAATCAACTGCTGATTCACCATGATGCGTTGCGGATGCGCTTTACTCAACAAGGCGGGTGGCGACAATACCAGCCTGAGGACGGCCCCCAGGCAGTTTTCGAATGCATCGATTTAACCGACGTCCCCACAGAATGGCAAACCGAAATGCTCGAATCGGCGGCATCGATTCAGCAAGCCCAGCTGCATTTAAGCGAAGGCCCGGTATTGTGTGCGGTCTGGTTCGGCTTGGGCGAAGGGCAGGCAGATCGGGTATTGATCGCGATTCACCATCTGGTAGTAGACGGCGTGTCCTGGCGGATCTTGCTGGAAGATTTGGCGAGCGTTTGCCTGCAATTGATGTTTGGGCAGGCGCCTGCATTACCGGCAAAAACCAGCTCATTCAAATGCTGGTCGGAACAGCTCGTCAGGCAGGCAGGCGAGGCTGATACGGCCTATTGGCTGAAGACGCGTTGGCAATGCTGTAGCCCGGACAACGAAAAGATGTTGCCGGTAGACGAAGCCAACGGCAGCAACCTGATTGCCGTGGAAGATGAAGTCACGGTCGCCTTGACCGAAGCGGAAACCCGCGCGTTGTTACAGGACGCGCCCGGCGCTTACCGCACCAACATAGACGAATTGTTATTGACCGCGCTGACGCTGACCTTGTGCGAGTGGATGCGCAGCGATTCGGTATTGGTCGATTTGGAAGGCCACGGCCGCGAGGACATCGCAGGCGACCTGGATGTTTCCCGAACCGTGGGTTGGTTTACCACGGTTTACCCGGCGTTGTTAAGCCTCCCCAGCAATTGTCCGGTAGGCGATGCGCTGAAATCGATCAAGGAGCAACTGCGGGCCATTCCGATGAAGGGCATCGGCTACGGCTTGCTGCGCTATCTGTCGCCGGACGATGAGATTAAGGCGCAACTGGCCGCCCAACCCCAAGCGCAGATCATTTTCAACTACCTCGGCCAAATCGACACAGTCATGGCAGCCGATGCGCCGTTCGCGCCGACCCAGGATGCGACCGGCGATAACTGCGACCCGGCAGGAATGCGGGCGCATGAATTGGCCGTGATCGGCAGTATTGCAGGCGGACGGCTTCATCTAAGCTGGTGCTACAGCCGGGAACGCTATCGCAAAGCCACCATTGAAACCTTGGCCGACCATTATGTGCAGCATCTTAAAGCGCTGATAGCGCATTGCGTATTGCCCGGTGCGGGCGCGTACACGCCGTCGGATTTTCCGTTGGCCGCCCTGGCGCAATCCGAACTGGACGCCTTGGCCTTGACGCCCCGGAAGATTGAAGACGTCTACCCGTTAGCGCCTCTGCAACACGGCTTGATGTTCCACAGCTTGATTGCCGCCGAATCCAGCGTTTACTGCATCCAAATCGGCTGCCGTTTGACGGGGGAACTCAATGTCCCTGCCTTCAAACAAGTTTGGCAACAACTGGTCGATCATCATCCGATCCTGCGCACCCGCTTCCATTTCGAGCATCGGGATCACCCCTTGCAAATCGTGGAAAAGAACCTGCAACTGCCGATTACCGAAGTCGATTGGCGGGGCCAACCGGCTTTGCAACAGGCGCGACGCTGGCAACAGCTACAGGCCGACGATCTGGCCGGCGGCTTCGATTTTAGCCAAGCGCCGCTGATGCGTGTGAGCTTGGTTCAATGTTCGGATCAGGCCTATTACCTGCTGTGGAGTTACCATCACATATTATTGGACGGCTGGAGCGGGCCGTTGCTGGTGAAAGAGCTGTTTGCCGCGTATGAGTCGATACAGCACGGGAGTGCGGCATTGTCACCGGCCGTGCGGCCTTACCGAGACTATATCGCCTGGCTGCAAGATCGGGACATGGCCGCAGCCGAAGCCTACTGGCGATCCGAGCTTAGCGGCTTTAGCGCCCCGACGCCGCTGCTTGCGGATAAACCGGCGGACGGCAGCGGTCAACACCTAATGAGCGACTATGCCAAACTTGGGCTGACGCTATCGACGGAACAGACCGATAGCTTACTGGCTTTCGCAAAACAGCAGCACCTGACCGTGAATACGCTGGTGCAAGCCGCGTGGGGATTATTGCTCAGCCGTTACAGCGGCGAGAACGATATTGTGTTCGGCACTACCGTGTCCGGGCGTCCCGCCGACTTAATCGGCGTCGAGACCATGGTCGGCCTGTTCATCAATAGCTTGCCCCTGCGGATCAGGATCAGGCCCGACAGCACCGTACTCGACTGGCTGCAAGCATTGTTTGCGCAAAACCAGGACATGCGCCGTTACGAATATACGCCGTTAACGCAAGTCCAAGGCTGGTCTGAAGTGGCGCGCGGCACGCCTTTGTTTGAAAGTTTGCTGGTGTTCGAGAACTATCCGATCAACCAGGCATTGGCCGAACATGCCGACGGCTTGACTGTCGACGAAATCGGCGTTGTCGACCAAAGCAATTACCCGCTGACCGTATCCGCATTTCCCGGATCGGAACTGCGCCTGGAAATAACTTATGCCGCAGACCGGTTCGAAGCCGAAACGATTGGACGGATGCTGGAGCAGTTGCAGCGCCTGCTGGCAGCGTTCGCCTTGCAACCGCAAGCCCGGCTGTCCGAGTTGTCGTTGCTGAGTGCGGCGGATAAACGGCAGATTCTGGTCGAGTGGAATGCGACGGAAGCCGACTATCCGAAACATCGGTTCATCCATCAGCTGTTCGAAGCGCAGGCTGCAAAAACGCCGGATGCCGTTGCGGTGATGTTCGGGGGACAAGCGCTAAGGATTCAACAAGAAATAACTTTATCTTATGGTTCCCACGCTCTGCGTGGTAACCCAGGCAGGGACGCTCCAGTGTCCCGAACCGCAGAGCGGTTCGAACTGCGTTCCCACGCAGAGCGTGGGAACGATGATGTTCTAAAATTAAGCTATGCCGAACTAAACGCCAAAGCCAACCAGCTGGCCCATTACCTGCGATCCAAGGGCGTCGGGCCTGATGTGCTGGTCGGCATTTGCGTTGAGCGTTCGTTGGAGATGGTGATCGGCCTGATGGGCATCCTTAAGGCAGGCGGCGCATATGTGCCGCTCGATCCCGGCTATCCGCAAGACCGGCTGGACTTCATGTTGCACGATGTCAATGCGCCGATAGTGCTTACCCAGGAAACATGCCGGGAAAAAATCGCGGCCTTTACAGCGACGGTGCTGTGCCTGGATAGCGAATGGGACAAGGTGGCAAGCTTCGGTGACGCCAATCCCGATATTGTGCTTAGGCCGGAAAACCTGGCCTATTGCATCTACACCTCCGGCTCAACCGGACAACCGAAAGGCGCGGGCGTACCGCATCAAGGCATACTGAACCGGCTGCAATGGATGCAGCAGCAATACGGACTGGATCATGCGGATAAGGTATTGCAAAAGACCCCGTACAGTTTCGATGTGTCGGTCTGGGAATTTTTCTGGCCGTTGATGACCGGCGCGAAGCTGATCGTCGCCAGGCCGGAACAACACAAGGACAGCCTGGCGCTGATCGATACCATTACCGCACAGCAAGTCACGACGATTCACTTCGTGCCGTCGATGCTGCAAGTCTTTATCGACACGCCGGGCGTGGAAAACTGCACGTCGTTAAAACGGGTCATTTGCAGCGGCGAAGCCTTGCCTGCCGATTTGGTGCAACGCTTCTTGCAAAAACTCCCGGCTGAACTGCACAACCTTTACGGCCCTACCGAAGCGTCGGTGGACGTCAGTTATTGGGCCTGCTTGCCGGGCAGCGCTGAAACGGCGATACCGATAGGCCGCCCGATAGCCAACATTTCGCTCTACATCCTGGATCGGCAGCTTAACCCGGTATTGCCGGGTACGCCGGGAGAACTGCATATCGGCGGCATCGGTTTGGGCCGGGGCTATCTCAATCGTCCTGAATTGACGGCGGAAAAATTCATCCCCAACCCTTACGGCCCGGCCGGCAGCAGGCTCTACAAAACCGGCGATTTGGCCCGTTACCGGCCGGACGGCGTTATCGACTATTTGGGTCGCAACGACTTCCAGGTCAAGATTCGCGGCTTCCGCATCGAATTGGGCGAGATTGAAAACCGGCTGAACGCTTATGCCGGCGTGCGGGAAGCCGTGGTTATCGCCCGCGAAGACGGTGGCGATAAGCGGCTGGTGGCGTATTTGACCCAAGACGGCGGCAGCGAATTATCGATTGCCGAGCTTCGCGCTGACTTGGCCGAGAGTTTGCCCGATTACATGCTGCCTTCCGCCTTTGTCGTTTTGCCGGTGTTGCCGTTGAGCGCCAACGGCAAGCTGGATCGCGCCGCGTTGCCCAAGCCTGACGCGGATGCGGTGATCGCGCATCGCTACGAAGCGCCGCAAGGCCCGATAGAAATCGCGCTGTCTGGTATTTGGCAGGAGTTGTTGGCGTTGGAACGGGTAGGTCGCAACGATCATTTCTTCGAGTTGGGCGGCCATTCGCTGATGGCGTTGACGCTGGTCGAACGCTTACGCCGCGAAGGCTGGGCATTGGAGCCGCGAGCGGTATTCGCCTGTCCGATATTGTCCGATCTGGCGGCGGCGATAGCCGATCGCCAAGACAATGGTCCGGCTTTTGAAATACCGCCCAATTTAATACCCGATGGTTTCGGGCAGTCGTTAAACATCCCGGTTATTGAGGAGTTTCGGTTATGAGTTTGCAGGAAGTTTTTGCAACGATGCAGGAAAAAAATATCGTCGTCAGCGAGCTGGACGGCGAACTCGTCATCCTCGCACCGCAAGGGGCGATGGATCAGGCATTAATGGACAGACTTAAAGTCCATAAACAGCGTTTGCTGGCCGCGCTCAGGGACTGCACGGTTATCGAAGGCCATGCGCCGACAGCGCCGAAAATAACCCCGGACATGCTGCCGTTGGTCAGCCTGACCCAGGACGAGATCGACCTGATCGTCGATAGCGTGGCGGAGGGCGCAGCCGGTATCCAGGATATTTATCCGCTGGCGCCGTTGCAGGAAGGCATTTTGTTTCATCATCTGCTGGAAACCCAGGGCGACCCGTATATCACCCGCTCCATCATCGTATTCGACAAGCGCACGCGCCTGGACGCCTTCTTGGACGCATTACAGACGGTAATCAATCGGCACGACATCTTGCGCAGTTCGGTGCGCTGGGACGGCTTGTCGCAGCCGGTTCAGGTCGTGCATCGCCATGCGCCGCTGCCGGTTGAGGAACTGGCAGCGGTTGAAAAAGACAAGATACAGCAGCGCTTGCTGGAGCGCACCGATCCACGTCGGCTCAGGATGAGCCTACAGCAAGCGCCGTTGCTGGCGGGTTATGTGGTTCAGGATAGCCGGTCGGATGAATGCTGGTTCGCGCTGCTGAACCATCACATGGTTGACGACAACTACACGCTACAGCTGATTTTGTCGGAAATCCGGCTGTTGCTTAGCGGACAGGCCGAACAACTGCCGCCGATACAGCCGTACCGGAATTTCATCGCCCAAATGCGGGCCGATTCCGCTACGGATCATCAGCGCTATTTTCGTCGGCAACTCGGCGATATTGACGAGCCGACCGCGCCATTCGGCTTGCTTAACGTGCAAGGCAGCGGCGGGCAGGTCAGTGAGGCGGTGCTGTCTTTGGACGAGGATCTGGCGCAACGTATCCGCAACAGCGCCCGGCAACACAGCGTGACGCCGGCCAGCCTGTTTCACCTGGCTTGGGCCTTGGTGCTGGGGCAATGCAGCGACCGTTCCGACGTGGTGTTCGGCACCGTGCTGTCCGGCCGTTTGCAAGGCGGCTCGGGGGCGGATCAAGCGGTGGGCATGTTCATCAATACCTTGCCGATACGGGTTTCGTTGCGCGGCCGGACGGTGCGCGAAATACTCGGCATCACCCACCGCAACTTGAACGAATTGCTGATGCATGAACAAGCCTCGCTGGCGCTGGCCCAGCGTTGCAGCGCGGTGCCTGCCTCGGTGCCGCTGTTTACCGCGCTGATTAATTACCGGCATTCGAACATGATTGTCGCATCGGATCAATCCGCGCTGCTGGAATGGGAGGGCATGCGCGTGATCAGCAGTGAAGAGCGCAGCAATTATCCGTTGACGCTGTCGGTCGACGATCTGGGCCAGGGTTTTGGCTTGACTGTACAAAGCATCGGCGGGATCGATCCGGCGCGGATTGCCGAGTATCTGCGTACCGCCGTCGAAGGTTTGGTAACGGCGCTGGAGCAAAATCCGCGGCAGTTGGCGAACACTATTGGCATTATGCCTGAAGCTGAACGCAGGCAAGTGTTGTTCGATTTTAACGCTACCGCAGCGGTTAATGCTGACGAACTAAGGATTTCGCCAAAAATAACGTCCTCTTATGGTTCCCACGCTCCGCGTGGTAACCCAGTGGGGGACGCTCCGGCGTCCCGAACCGCAGAGCGGTTCAAAATGCATTCCCACGCGGAGCGTGGGAACGATAAGATCAGGTTTCGGGAAGTTATTGCCGACCAAACTCTAAGCCTGCATGCGTTGTTCGAAACGCAGGTTAACAAAACGCCGCATGCCGATGCGGTGGCGTTTGCAGGACGGACTTTAAGTTACGCCGAGCTGAACGCCAAAGCCAACCGGCTGGCCCGTTACCTGCGCGCCAAGGGCGTCGGGCCGGAGGTGCCGGTCGGCCTCTGCGTCGAGCGGTCGCTGGATATGGCTATCGGCATGATGGCCATCCTGAAGGCCGGCGGCGCTTATGTGCCGCTCGATCCCTCGTACCCCGAACAGCGCATCGCCTATATGCTACAGGATGCGCGGATCGATGTGCTGCTTAGCCATCAAGGCCTGGCAGCGGCATTGCCGCATAACGCAAAAGAAATAATTTGCCTGGATAGCGATTGGCCGGCCATTGCCCAATGCCCGGCTGACAATCCCGAGCCACGCAATCACCCGCTCGATCTGGCCTATATCATTTATACCTCGGGTTCGACCGGCCGGCCCAAAGGTGCGATGGTCTCGCATCGCAATGCCGTGCATTCGACCGGCGCGCGGTTTGCAGGCTATCGGGAACAGGTAACTTGCTATCTGCTGCTGTCGTCGTTCGCGTTCGACAGCTCCGTGGCCGGGTTGTTCTGGACCTTGGGGCAGGGCGGCTGCCTGTGCTTGCCGAGCGATGACGCGGTTAAAGATCCGGCGGCCCTGGTTGAATTGATTGCACTGCATCGGGTTTCGCATCTGCTGGCCTTGCCGTCTTTTTATGCGTTGCTGTTGAACCAGGCCGGAGCCGAACTGCAATCCCTGAAAACGGCCATTGTCGCCGGGGAGGCGTGTTCAACCGAAGTCGTCAAACAACACTACGCGCTGTTGCCGGGTGTGCGTTTATACAACGAATACGGCCCGACCGAAGCCACGGTCTGGAGCAGCGTTTATTGGGCAAGTCCGGACGACCTGGACAGGCCGCTATCGATCGGCCGGCCGATTAATAATGCCCGATTGTATATCCTGGATCGCAGCGGCAACCCGGTGCCCATCGGCGTGCCGGGCGAGCTGCATATCGGCGGCGAAGGCATTGTCCGCGGCTATTGGCGACGTCCCGAACTGAGCGCGGAAAAGTTCATCCCCGATCCGTTTATGTCAAACGGCGGCAGGCTGTATAAAACCGGCGACCTGGCGCAGTACCGCCCGGACGGCAATATCGAGTTTTTAGGCCGCATCGATCACCAGGTCAAAATCCGGGGATTCAGGATCGAGTTGGGCGAAATCGAAGCCAAGCTGCTCGAAATGCCCGAAATCGACAAAGCGGCCGTCATTGCCCGTGAAGACCGGCCCGGCGACAAGCGGCTGATCGCCTATCTGGTGGCAGTGAAGGAGCCTGCGGTCAACCTCGACCAGGTCAAAGCCCGGCTCAAGGCAGCGCTGCCGGATTACATGGTGCCGGCCGCTTTTGTGCTGTTGGACAGCCTGCCGCTCGGGGCCAACGGCAAACTCGATTACAAACGCTTGCCGCAACCGGATATGAGCGGGCAATCGGCGCAACACTACCAGCAAGCGCAAACCCCGGTGGAACGGATTTTGGCCGGTATCTGGCGCGAGTTGCTGGGCGTCAAGCGGGTCGGGCGGCACGACAACTTCTTCGAACTGGGCGGAGATTCGATACTGAGCATACAGGTGGTCAGCCGCGCCCGGCAGGCCGGTGTCGTGATCACGCCGAAACAGCTGTTTCAGCATCAAATGCTCAGCGCTTTGGCCGCGGCCGCCGAGCAAAGCCAAGCGCTCTTCGCCGAACAAGGATTAGTGTCCGGCGAGGTGGCGTTGACACCGATCCAGCACTGGTTCTTCGAGCAAAACCTGGACAAGCCCCAGCACTGGAATCAGGCCTTGTTGCTGGAAGCCAAGCCAGGCTTGACGCCGGCCATGGTCGAGGCGGCCCTGAACCAAGTGTTGAATCACCATGACGCGTTGCGGATGCGCTTTACTCGGCAAGACGGCGACTGGCAACAAGTCCTGCCTGAGGAAGGCGCTCCGGTTGTTTTCGAGCATATCGGTTTAGCCGGAGTCCCCACCGAACGGCAAGCCGGAAGCCTGGAATCGGCGGCATCGATTCAGCAAGCCCAACTGCACTTAAGCGAAGGCCCTTTATTGCGTGCGGCCTGGTTCGACTTGGGCGAAGAGCGGGCGGGCCGCGTGTTAATTGCTATCCATCATTTGGTCGTGGATGGCGTGTCCTGGCGGATTTTGCTGGAAGACCTGGCCGGCGTTTGCCGGCAATTGATGGCAGGGCAGACGCCGGCATTACCGGCAAAAACCACGTCGTTCAAATACTGGTCGGAGCAACTCGGCAAACAGGCCGGCGCAAACGGCTTGGCGCTCGATGCTTCATACTGGCTGAACCCGAACCGTAACATCGTGCCGGTGTTGCCGGTAGATAAGCCCGACGGCAGCAACTTGTTTGCAACGGAAAGCGACATAACGGTTAGTTTGACCGTAGCCGAAACGCGCGCCTTGTTACAGGACGCGCCAAGTGCTTACAGTAGCAAAATAGACGAACTGTTATTGACGGCGCTGGCCTTGACCTTGCGCGATTGGCTGCACAGCGATTCGCTATTGATCGACCTGGAAAGCCACGGCCGCGAAGACATCGCCGTCGACGTCGACATTTCCCGCACCGTAGGCTGGTTTACGACTGTTTACCCGGCTTTATTGACCCTGCCCAACGGCGCTACGTTGGGCGACGCATTGAAAGCGGTCAAAGAGCAACTGCGGGCTGTTCCGATGAAAGGCATCGGCTACGGCCTGCTGCGCTACCTGTCGCCGGATGCGGCGATTAAAGCGCAACTGGCGGCCCAGCCCCCAGCGCAGATCATCTTCAACTACCTTGGTCAAATCGACACCGTCATGACTGCCGATGCGCCGTTCACACCGATCCATGATGCAACCGGGAACAACTGCGATCCGGCCGGCAAGCGTGCGCATGAACTGGCTATCATCGGCAGCGTTGCCGGTGGACGGTTGCAGCTAAGCTGGCGCTACAGCCGCGAACGCTATCGCAAGGCCACGCTTGAAACCCTGGCCGGGCAGTATATGCAGCAGCTTAAAGCGCTGTTGGCGCATTGCCTGTTGCCAGATTCCGGCAGTTACACGCCTTCGGATTTTCCGTTAGTCGATTTGACGCAATCCGAACTGGATGCGCTGGCTTTAACGCCCCGGCAGATCGAGGATATTTACCCGTTGGCGCCGCTGCAATACGGCCTGCTGTTCCATAGCCTCTATGCCCCCGAATCGGGCGTTTACAACATCCAGGTCGGTTGCCGCCTGCACGGCGAGCTGAATATCCCTGCGTTCAAACAAGCTTGGCAACAGCTGGTCGAGCATCATCCCATTCTGCGCACTCGATTCCATTTCGAGAACCGGGACCAACCGCTGCAAGTCGTGGACAAACACGCGCAACTGCCGATTAGCGAATACGATTGGCGCGCCTATCCGCCGGCCGAGCAAGCTCAACGATGGAAACGGCTCCAGGCCGACGACCGGGAGAACGGTTTCGATTTTACCCGCGCACCGTTGATGCGCTTAGGCCTGGTGCAATGTTCCGATACCGCCCATTACTTTTTATGGAGCTACCATCACACCTTGCTGGACGGTTGGAGCGGCCCGTTACTGATAAAAGACCTGTTTGCCGCCTATGAAACGATGCGCCGCGGCGGTGCGGCGTCCTTGGCCATAACCCGGCCTTATCGCGACTATATCGCCTGGTTGCAAAACCAGGATATGGCATCCGCCGAAGCATACTGGCGCACGGCGCTGAGCGGCTTTACCGTGCCGACGCCGATCATCGGCGACAAACCGACGGACAACAGCGTTCAACATCAAGCCCATGGCTATGGCAAACAAAGCCTGAGCTTGCCCGCTGCATCCAGCCAGGCATTGCAGCAATTCGTAAAACAGCAGCAACTGACCATAAATACGCTGGTGCAGGCTGCCTGGGGCTTATTGCTCAGCCGTTACAGCGGCGAGAACGATATTGTCTTCGGCGCCACGGTGTCGGGGCGTCCAGCCGAGCTGTGCGGCGTCGAAGACATGGTCGGCTTATTCATTAACAGCTTGCCGTTGCGGATCAAGATAACGCCGGACAGCAGCGTAGTCGATTGGTTGCAGGCGCTGTTTGCGCAAAACCAGGATATGCGCCGCTATGAATATACCCCGCTGATGCAAGTCCAAGACTGGTCCGAACTGCCGCGCGGCACCGCCTTGTTCGACAGCCTGCTGGTGTTCGAGAGCTACCCGATCAACCAGGCCTTGAGCGGAACCATCGATGGCCTGACCATCGACGAAGTCAGCGTGATCGATCAAACCAACTACCCGTTGACCGTGTCCGCATTTCCCGGAACCGGGCTGCGCTTGGAAATCACCTACGCCGCAGACCGCTTCGAAGCCGGAACCATTAACCAAATGCTGGCGCATTTGCAGCGCCTGCTTGAAGCCTTTGCCGAACAGCCGCAAACCCGGTTATCGGAATTGTCGTTGTTGAGCGATTCGGATAAACAGCGGATGCTGGTCGACTGGAATGCGACGGAAATGGATTATCCGAAACTCCGGTTCCTCCATCAGCTGTTCGAAACGCAGGTTGAAAAAACGCCGGATGCCGTTGCGGTGATGTTCGATGGGCAAGCGCCAGGGATTCCGCAAGAAATTTATGGTTCCCACGCTCTGTGTGGGAACCCAGTCAGGGACGCTCCAGCGTCCCGAACCGCAGAGCGGTTCGAACTGCATTCCCACGCAGAGCATGGGAACGATGATGTTCTAAAATTAAGCTATGCCGAACTGAACGCCAAAGCCAACCGGCTGGCCCATTACCTGCGTGCCAAGGGCGTCGGGCCGGAGGTTTTGGTCGGCCTCTGCGTCGAGCGGTCGCTGGACATGGCGGTCGGGATTCTGGGCATATTGAAGGCGGGCGGCGCTTATGTGCCGCTCGATCCCTCGTATCCCGAACAGCGCATCGCTTATATGCTACAGGATGCGCGGATCGATGTGCTGCTTAGCCATCAAGGCCTGGCAGCGGCATTGCCGCATAACGCAAAAGAACTAATTTGCCTGGATAGCGATTGGCCGGCCATTGCCCACTGTCCGGCTGACAATCCCGAGCCACGCAATCACCCGCTCGATTTGGCCTATATCATTTATACCTCGGGTTCGACCGGCCGGCCCAAAGGCGCGATGGTCACGCATCGCAATGCGGTGCATTCGACCGGTGCGCGGTTTGCAGGTTATCGGGAACAGGTAACTTGCTATCTGCTGCTGTCGTCGTTCGCGTTCGACAGCTCCGTGGCCGGGTTGTTCTGGACCTTGGGGCAGGGCGGCTGCCTGTGCTTGCCGAGCGATGACGCGGTTAAAGATCCGGCGGCCCTGGTTGAATTGATTGCACTGCATCGGGTTTCGCATCTGCTGGCCTTGCCGTCTTTTTATGCGTTGCTGTTGAACCAGGCCGGAGCCGAACTGCAATCCCTGAAAACGGCCATTGTCGCCGGGGAGGCGTGTTCAACCGAAGTCGTCAAACAACACTACGCGCTGTTGCCGGGTGTGCGTTTATACAACGAATACGGCCCGACCGAAGCCACGGTCTGGAGCAGCGTTTATTGGGCAAGTCCGGACGACCTGGACAGGCCGCTGTCGATAGGCCGGCCGATTAATAACGCCCGGTTGTACATCCTGGATCGCAGCGGCAACCCGGTGCCCATCGGCGTGCCGGGCGAGCTGCATATCGGCGGCGAAGGCATTGTCCGCGGCTATTGGCGACGTCCCGAACTGACTGCGGAAAAATTCATCCCCGATCCGTTTCTGTCAAACGGCGGCAGGCTGTATAAAACCGGCGACCTGGCACGGTACCGCCCGGACGGCAATGTCGAGTTTTTAGGCCGCATCGACCATCAGGTCAAAATCCGGGGCTTCAGGATCGAGTTGGGCGAAATCGAAGCCCGGCTGATGGCGTATCCGGAGGTGGATGAAGCGGTTGTTGTCGCTCGGGAAGATCAGCCGGGCAATAAGCAATTGGTCGCCTATGTCGTCTGCAATGCCAATAGTTCGCTTACGGCGGAGCTGTTGCGGGAGAATCTTAAAACCCTGTTGCCGGATTATATGGTGCCGAGCGCGTATGTTTTCCTCAAGGGAATGCCGTTGACGGCAAACGGCAAGGTTGACCGCAACTTACTGCCCGCTCCGGACCGTCATGAAACTCAATATGCGCCGCCGGGTACGCGGGTCGAGGAAGTGCTGGCAAGCCTTTGGGCGGAGCTGTTAAGTATTGGGCGGGTCGGCATTAACGATAACTTTTTTACCTTGGGAGGCGATTCGATATTGAGCATTCAGGCTGTCGGCGCAGCCAGACGCAAAGGTATTTACTTTACGCCGCGGCAATTATTCGAGAATCAGACCATTGCCGAGCTTGCCGCTGTCGCCGGCAGTGAAAATAAAATAATGGCTCAGCAGGATTGCGTGACCGGCGAGATTGGACTGACTCCGATTCAACACTGGTTTTTTGAACTTGATTTGGCTTATCCGCATCATTGGAACCAGTCCTTGCTACTCACTGTGGGGCGGCGCTTAGACATCGATATATTGGAACAGGCCCTGCACCGGCTGGTTCAGCATCACGATGCGTTAAGGCTGCGCTTTATGCCTGACCAAAGCGGCGGATGGCGGCAAATCAACCTGGCGGATGAGACGAAAAAAATAGCCGGTTTTATCGATTTAACGGGCTTATCCCAAGAACAACAGCGGCTGCAAATCCAACACAGATCGGCCGAGTTGCAGACGACGCTGAATATTACCGATGGTCCATTATTGACAGCGGCTTTGTTCGAATTAGGCGCAGGCCAGCCGCAGCGGCTGTTGTTTATTGTTCATCATTTGGCTATCGATGGTGTTTCCTGGCGAATTTTGCTTGAGGATATGGACACCGTCTACCGGCAGTTGGAACAGGGCGGAGACGTTCTGTTGCCGGCAAAAACCACTTCCTATAAACAATGGTCGGAACGGCTGAAATCATACGCCAAGACCGGTCACATGCAGGAAGAATTGGATTTTTGGCTATCGCCGGGCCGTTTTGAGGCAAAGCCGCTGCCGATAGATTATCCCGACGGCAGCAAGCGCGAGCAACACTTCAAAACAATCGCGCTCAGTCTTAATGAAGAAAAAACGCAAGCCTTGGTGCAACAAATACCGGCCATGTCCCGGATCGGTATCGATGACATGTTGCTGAGCGCTTTGGCGCAGATCTTATGTCGCTGGAGCGGCGGACAGTCGGTATTACTGGATTTGGACCGATACGGCAGGGAGGATATTTTTGCAGACGTCGACCTGACCCGTACCGTCGGCTGGTTTACCAATGTACATCCGGTGCTGTTAAGCCTGCCGGCAAAGGCCGGCCCTCGCGATCTTGTCGATTCCGTTAAAGCCCAGCTGGGCCGCATTCCGAAAAGCGGGATGGGTTACGGCATTCTGCGCTATCTGGAGGGCGGCGAGCTTGCGCGGCAACTGGAAAATCATCCCCGTTCCCAGGTTTTGTTCAACTATTTGGGGCAACTGGACAAGGCGCTTCCGCCCGGCTGTCCGTTCCGGATTGCCGATGAGCCGGTTGGCGCGGCGATCAATAAAAACAACGACAAGCTATACGACATAGAAGTGGTTGCGATGATCGTTGAAAACCGGCTACGGATCAGTTGGATTTACAGCAGCGAACGTTTTGATAAAGCAACGATTGAAAAGTTGGTTCGACAGCATGATGAGTTTTTACATGAGCTCATTGAATATTTTCTATTGGCGGCAGATGAGGAGATTTTGGCGTCCGCTCGTCTCCATAGCGGGAATGCAAAATGAAGCTGTATTTCATAACTTTCATTATTTGAGGAAAAACGCATGCTGCACGCCGCTATTAACGCCGGTAGATCGACAGTTTTACAAAAACGGGACGAATTTACCGAAGGCGGGGCTTTGTCGATCCGCCGGGATCGACAAATTAAAGTCCATTCAATCTTTCTTTTTGTTTTGGCTTTGAGTCATGCGGTTTCCGGGTACGCGGAACAAGACGAGAAGGCAAAGGTTTTTAAATTTAACATTCCCGCGGAGGATATGGCTTCGGCATTAATTGCCTTTTCGGAAACCACCGATATGCAATTAATCTATCCGGCGGCATTGGTGAAAAATATTAAGGCTAAGGCGCTTTCCGGCAGCTATAAGCCGGAGCAGGCGCTGCAAAAAATCCTGGCGAATTCGAATATTGTTTACCGGTACGGGGAGCACGGCACTATTTCTTTAGTTGAAGCGCCTAAAGAAGCCGTCTCTTCAAGTTCGGATGTAACGACGCTGAAGCCGATGACCGTCATCGGTAAAGCCGGCTATGACGACAACGATCCATACAACCCCAATTACAATCGCACTAACTCCAGTCTCGCTACCAAAACCGACACCCCGATCATGTTAACGCCGGCATCGATACAAGTGGTGCCTAAAGCGGTAATGAACGATCAGCAGAATATCAATATCCTGGATTCGCTTAATCGAAATGTCAGCGGCGTATCGGCAAGGACCGGGTCGAATCTCGGCTACGATAACTTTATTATTCGCGGCTTCAGCACCAGCCTTGTCGGCGGCGCATACCGTAACGGCTTGCTGCGGCCTTCGAATTATTACGAACCGGCCAATATTGAACAGCTCGAAGTGCTGAAAGGGCCTGCCGCAGCGCTCTATGGCCGTATCGAGCCGGGCGGGATGGTGAATATCACTACCAAAAAACCGTTGAAAACGCCTTATTATGCGTTGCAGCAACAGTTCGGTTCTTACGATCTTTATCGCACTTCGGTCGATGCAACCGGCCCTATCGACGACGCTAAAACGCTTTTGTACAGGTTTAATGCGACCTATCTCGACAAAGGTTCTTTTCGGGATTTGAACAACAGCGACCGGGTTTTTATTGCGCCCACTTTGAGCTGGCGGCCGAACGATAAATTCGAGGCCAATGCAGAGTTGGAATACAAGCACGATACGGTTTTTAACGAAACCGGGGTGCCCGTGTTAAACGGCGCCAACCGGCCGGTTAATTTGCCGTCCAACCGGTCCTTGGAGGATTCGGCCGCTCACCAATCCAAGCTGGACAACATCCTGGTCGGCTTCGACTGGACCTTTCATTTCAATGACGATTGGAAATTGACCAACCGTTTTCTTTGGGAAGATTGGCAGTCCGATCAACTGATCGTGAGCCCGCTCAGTTTACAAGCGAACAATCGAACCTTGAACAGGACCTTATCTTACGGCCGTAGGGCTTTTGAGACTTACACAACCAATCTGGATTTGGCCGGTAAGTTCGACTTGTTGGGTGTCAAGCACGATATTTTGGTCGGCGGCGATTTTTACGATAACTTATGGCCCGGCGACGCTCTATTTCAAGGCGCAACAGCCGCGGTGCCGACTATCGATATTTACAATCCGGTGTATGGGCGCGTCAGTCAGGCGGCGCTCGATAGATTGCCGCAAAACAATTTTCGTGTACGCCATGATCAATGGTTCGGCGCTTACTTCCAGGACCAGATTACACTGTGGGATAAGCTGCATGTATTGGGCGGCGGCCGTTACGACTGGTCGTTAAACGGCACTACGACCTCGGCTGTTTCCGTGCAACAGGCAAAAAACAATTTCAGCGACGTGGAAACGCAGAACTTCAGTCCGCGAGTCGGCTTGCTGTACCAGCCGTGGACATGGGTGTCGGTGTACGGAAATTATACCCAGTCCTTTAACGGCAACCCCGGTCTTTCCGCTACCGGCGCGCAATTCGATCCGCAAATCGGCGAACAATTCGAAGCCGGGTTCAAAACCGAGTTCTTCGATCAGCGCTTATCGACCTCGATGGCTTTTTACCACTTGACCAAAAGCAATACCCTGACGCCCGATCCGAATAACCGCTTGTTCAGTGTTGCGATAGGCGAAGCGCGCAGCCAGGGGCTTGAAGTCGATATTAAAGGCCAAGTGACCGAGCAGTTTAATCTGATTACGACTTATGCCTACACCGATACGCGAATCACTAAGGATAATACCGGTAACGTAGGTAACAAATTAGTGAACGTGCCGGAACACCAGGCCAGCTTATGGGGGACTTACCAGTTTACCGAGCGATTCAAGGTGGGGCTTGGCGAGGTGTTGGTCGGCAGCCGGCAAGGGGATGCGGCCAATACTTTCCAATTGCCGGGCTATGCCAGAACGGATGCGATGGCGGCTTATACCCTGCCTGTCGGCAAAACCCGGTTGACTACGCAGCTCAATATCAACAACCTGCTGAACAAGGATTACTTTAGCGATAGTTCCTCCGGAGGCCGCGTCTCGGTGCTCCTCGGCGAGCCGATTTCGGTAATGGGGTCGTTGAAGTTGGAATATTAGTTGAAGTTTAGCCAGCGTCCGGCGGGAAATAGGCCGATAGGCAGGCCTTCCGGGTTGTTAAAACCCGGAAGGCCTAACCGGCGCACCCCGTCCCGATTGGTTTCATGCTTTCAATGCCCCCCATATCAGCATTCAATTCGACAACAACGAACGATGAAAACCGACATGAATCAGGCCGATTCGACGACTGAACAACGTTCTCCAAATCCACGCCTATCCAGGCTGAAAACCCGGCGCAAAAACTGGCTGGCTGTGCATCTGTGGCTAGGTTTGGCCTTGGGCTTTTTACTTTCGATTTACGGCATCACCGGCAGTATTCTGGTGTTTCATGAAGAAATCGAAGAATGGCTGAATAGCGAAATGTTAATTGTCAAACCGCCGGAATATCCGTCGGAATATCAGCCTTTGGCAACTATTTTCGAGGCCGGGCGTAAGGCCATGCCGGCACAAGCCAAGCCTGTTTTTGCCACTTATCCGCGTAATGCGCAAGCGGCTCTCAAAGTCAAATACGCCGTCGCTACGACGGACGGCGTGCGCGAAATATGGCAGGTTGCCGTCGATCCTTATACGGCGCAGGTAACCGGCAAGTATTTGCTGGAGCGCTCGGACAGCTTTATCCCGAAAACGTTTATCGATTTTGTGTTCAAACTGCATTACGCGCTACTGATTAAGTCGCATGATGTCAGCACGGTGGTGGTAGGGCTGTCCGGCGCTTTATTGATGATTTCGGTGCTAAGCGGCCTGATAGTTTGGTGGCCGTTGACCGGGCGTTGGCGGCAGGCCTTGACTATCAAGCACAAGGCCAGTGCCGAGCGCCTGCACTACGATTTGCATAAAAGCGCAGGGTTTTATACGGCGCTGATCATGCTGCCGGTGCTGTTTTCCGGGATTTACATGGTATTGCCGCATAATGTGGTGCCGGTGCTGGAACTGTTCTCGCCGGTGACCTACCGGTATTGGTTCCAGTCCACGCCGCCGGCTAACAATGCCCAGGCTATTGGTATGGACGCAGCGGTCGCCATCGCCATGCAACGCTATCCGAGCGGCCGGCCGCATTTGATTTACGGCGCCCCCGGTCCTACCAGAACCTATACGGTGTGTCAGGATGGCGTCGATGCGCCCGGTAGCCTGTTACAACGGCGTTGTCTGGTGATGGATCGCTATAGCGGAAAAATACTGGATGTGGACGATCCGGCCATCGGCACGGCAGGCGAAGTGTTCACACAGTGGCAATGGCCTTTGCACTCAGGGCAGGCGTTCGGCATGACAGGACGGATTCTGGTGTTTTTAACCGGTCTTGCCTGTCCACTGTTATTCGTAACCGGCCTGATCCGCTGGCTGCAAAAGCGACGGGCAGGGACCGGTAAGGATTAATTCAAGCCATAACCATGAAGACTTAAATCGTAATTATTCAGCCGCAGATTAAACGGATAAGGCGAAAGGCACAAAAGGCTGCGGGCGAGAAAACCGGGCGTTAGACAAAGAACGCGCCGATAAGCAGACCTTCCGGGTTTTTAAAATCTGAAAGGTCTAAAACCGGCTAGTCCCAACGAGACGACTGGCTTTATAGGGCGCACTAATATTTCGCGCTAAAGAATGTGATTTTTACTTTATGGAGAAAAATAATGAATAAAACTTCCGGTCCTCCTGTATTCATTCTATCTTGCGAGCGTTCCGGTTCCACCATGCTTAGATATATTATGGATACGCATTCGAAAATAGCGTGTCCCGGCCATTTGTATCTCGGAAACTTGTGCGAAGATTTAAACCGCACCTTATTCGGAACGCTTGCCCAGACGCAGGGCGGCTGGGATGAGGACGCTAAAAGGCAGTACGCGGTCAGCGAAACTGCCAGGATGGTTCTCGATATCATGAATCGTTATACCGAAGCCAAAGCTAAGCAAATCTGGTGCGAGAAGACGCCGATGAATTTGGAATACCTGTCTTTATTGGATGCTCATTTTCCCGATGCCAAATATATCTGCTTGTATCGCAATTGCATGGATGTGGTTAATTCCAGTCTTAATATGAGTAAATTCCGTTTTCTTCCCGAACATATGCCGTATGTGCATAGGAACCCGGAAAACATTATTGCGGCAATGACCGAGAACTGGATAGATAAAACCGGGAGGTTATTGGCGTTCGAAGCGGCGCATCCGGAACGCTGCTATCGAGTGAAATATGAATCCGTGGTCACGCAGTTCGAAGAAACGCTGGCGCCTTTATTCCAGTTCTTGGGCGTTGACTGGGAAGCGGGGCTATTCGATCGAGTCTTTGCCGTTGCGCATGATGCCGGGGAGGGTGACGGCAAGGCCACCTTATCCAGCAAAATCCGGCAGGATTCAATCGGCAAGGGCAAAGAAGTTCCGCGCTCCGGAATTCCGGGCAAATTTCTACCGCTGCTTGATGATTTGCTCGGCAAACTGGGTTATCCGGCATTGGACGATTATTATTCCCAGAGCAATCCGGCCGCCTCCAGCCCTAAGCAAAAGCGCGAAATTTCGGAAGCTGCCGAAATAGCCGAAATATTTGAAGTTCGTTTCATAGATGCGCTTAAAAGAAACAGGAACCGCTATCCCACGCTTCAAGGCATATGGAAAATTATTGTTGCAGAGGCGGCGAATGGCGTTTGGATTATCGATTTATCCGGCCAAGAAGGTGTGATTAAACAGGGCGATTCGAGAGCGGACTATACATTATCGCTTTCCGCGGCCTTGTTGATCGACATTATGAATGGGACGCGAAGCTCTGTCGAAGCGATTAATCAAGGCGCGATCCAGGTAACCGGCGTTAAAGATAACGGGACGCTAACCAATTTAGGCCGTTTGCTTTTTTCTTGAAATTGAAGGAAACGCGGTTCGGTTAAATAAAGACGGGACGAAAATCCCGTCTTGCTCTATTTCGGGTTATTGCGATGCCGTTTGTTGCATATGTATTTGCAAGCTTAACGGGCGCATATCCGTCCAAACTTCCTTGATGTGATCCAGGCATTCCTGTTTGTTGCCGGTTTTTCCGGCCGTCCGCCAGCCGCCCGGTATTTCTTTGTATTCCGGCCAAATCGAATATTGTTCTTCGCGATTGACCACAACCTGATAAACAGTCGTGTCTTCTTCGTCCCAAGCCATTGTTTTTCTCCGTTAATAACTAGCTGTTATAAATGACCATGCCGTTCGTTACGATGGGCTGGTTTCCGTAGAGTAGACGATAGAAGCGGTAAACTACCTCAGTGGTCGTACTGATCCAATGAATGGGTTTTGAATTGTTTGCGGCAGTGCAGCAGAGCCTTGGCCATATGTTTTTCAATGGCGCTATCGGATATGCCGAGTTTCTCGGCCGTTTCGGCATAGGTCATGCCGTACACCCGGTTCAGGATAAATATCTCTTGAGTGCGTAAAGGCAATTCGTCCAGTATCTGCTTGATCGAGGCCAGCCTTTCATCGATAGATACGAGTTTCTCGGCAGAGGGGAATTCGCTTGGGGAGAGCTGAGTTTGGTCTTTGGTTTGTTGGTAGTTTTCTGTTACTTTTCGATGCTTGATGTGATCGTAAGCAAGGTTTTTGGCAACCCTGAATAGAAAACCGCGCGGATGATCGATCGTTTGTTTTTGCGCTTCGCGGAGAAAAATAATGAAGCTTTCTTGAGCAATGTCGGCCGCAATATCGGGGCAATTGACAATCCTGGTCAAATGAAACTGCAATTCGGATTGATGATTTAAGTAAATGGCTTCTATGTTCAAGTTCAAATCCCTCTTTGTTGTTATTAATGTTTAGCTTGCCGCTACGCCGCGCGAGTATGAAGTCTGCACGGTAAGTTGAGTTGCTGAATAATGTTGTCGTACAGCTGTTGTTATGAGCTTGACAGTTATTGTTTCGACAGCGCGTTTGGAAATGCGCTGTCGCCCCTGTAATGACTAGCAAGAAAGCAACGAATATGCCAAATTTGCGCTTATGCGATTTCAATAACTTAGCTACGAATGGTATGAGTTGATTTGAAAAAGACGGCATATGACGCGTTTTGAGTGCGTTATATAACGTAGTTTTTTTAAATGCTGCTCTTAAGAACGATTGTAACTACTCAGCGTATGCTCAATAGAACGGATAAGACGGGTTAAACGGATAAACACGGATTTTTACTCCGCGACACTGCCTTAAGTTATTAGCAAAATGTCCCGGAGCGAACGCTATGGAACGAGCATAAAATAAATTGAACAACGGCTTGCAACGGGAGTGCAAGCTTTGCTTGCGCATGCAGGCGGAGCCTGCACTCCGGCTATTGGCAACTTGCCCAAGTTATTTCGTATGCATTCCTATGCTATTGGCAAATGGCATTGCGCCCGGTGTTCGGCAATATTTTTTAGCGGGCGGATGAGGTTAAAACCGGTTTAAGGCGTCCTATTGTTAGGCATGCCCCGGTTTTTTAGCCTGATAGGCGGCATTGAGTTTGTTCTAACGCATTGAACAGTGATATACGCGAGCTTAAAGGAAAATATTTTATGTTAGTTTTTTTGTGCCGCTCTTCCTGGCTGGCAATTGTCGGCGTATTGGTTACAGGTATTATTAGCGGCTTAAGCAGTGCGGCTTTGGTAGCGCTAATTAATTCGACGTTGTCGAGCAGCTTGGGTGACAAGCTTTTGCCGTGGCTGTTTGGCGGCTTATCTATTGCAGTATTGTCCAGCGGTTTTCTGTCGCATTATTTGCTCAATCGGCTCAGCGCAAAAGTTGTCTGCGATCTTCGCATTCAAATCAGCCGCTTGATTCTTGCCGCGCCTTATCCTTATCTGCAAAAACTCGGCAAGTCGGCGTTATTGGCTAACTTGACCGAGGACATCGCAATGATTGCCAATGCCAGCCAATTATTGCCGGTGGTGTGCATTAATTTTGCGGTTGTGGCCGGCTGTATGGCTTATCTAAGCTGGCTGTCCTGGCATTTGGCCATGATTTTGGGCGGAGTGATCGTATTCGGCGTATTGAGTTCGAGCCTGTTCAGGGCGTGGCCGAGGAAAGCCGTGTTCAAGGCGCGGGAAGAATACGATGTGCTCAGCGGTAATTTCCGCGCTTTAACGGAAGGTGTTCGTGAGTTGAAGTTACACCGGCAACGTAGCGATGCGTTTATGATGCAGTCGTTGGCGACCAGCGCCGAAGCCTATCGCCGATATTCTTTTCGGGGCGCGGTGGCTTTTTTATGGGTCAACCAGTGGGCGCAGCTTCTGTATTACGTGGCTATAGGATTAATCCTCTATGCTTTCCCGGTTTGGCAGGCTATCGACCGGGAGGTGATCGGCGGTTATGCACTGGTATTTTTGTTCATGATGTCGCCGTTGACCGTACTGACCACCAGTTTGCCTGTTTTCAGCCGTGCCGGTGTGGCCCTGGAAAAAGTCCGGCAACTCGGCGACCAGCTTAAAACCCGGAAGATACAAGCCGATGCCGGTGATAAACCCGAGCTAGGCGCAAGTTTTTCCGGGCTGTCGCTGCAAGGCGTGACGCACAGTTTTCATCGGGAAAAGGAAAACCGCAATTTCACGCTGGGGCCTATAGACCTGGCGTTTAAGCCGGGGGAAATAGTGTTTTTAATAGGCGGCAACGGTAGCGGCAAGACGACGCTGGCGATGTTGCTGATCGGACTGTACATGCCGGAGCAGGGGCTTATTCGTTGGAACGGGGAAGTTGTCGATAGCGCTAACCGGGATGACTATCTGCAAAACTTTTCGGTGATATTTTCGGATTTTTATTTGTTTGACGAGTTGTATGGCGTCGGTAATGCAAACAACCGGTTTCTTATCGGCGATTATTTGCAACGTCTGCATTTACACCATAAAGTAAAGGTTGAGAACGGGCGATTTTCCTCGGTGGACTTGTCGCAAGGCCAGCGTAAACGTCTGGCGTTAGTGGTCGCTTATCTGGAAGACCGGCCTTTTTATGTTTTTGATGAGTGGGCGGCGGACCAGGACCCGGAATTCAAGCATTTGTTTTATACGGAACTGTTGCCGGCGTTGAAAGCGCGAGGCAAAACAGTATTGGTCATTAGTCATGATGACCGTTATTTTTATTTGGCGGATCGGTGCATTAAGTTGGAAGAGGGGCGGATTATTGCTGTGGACAAGCCGCTAGCGGCGGGCAAACGAACTGAAATAGAATGCTGATTGGATGTATTTTACTTTCGTTTCCACGCTTTACTAACTTCGGGTTCTATATACACCGATCCGTTGCGCTGGTCTCCAAGTTCCTGAGGCTGTGAAAGTATTATTTCATTTGTTATCAATTAGTTGCATTAATATTATCGAGAAAAAACGCCTGTTTTGCCGGCTTTTTGAGACTTTTAACGGCAATTCCTGGTGAGCTGATGGCTGAGATTGACTCGCTTCATCAACAGTTAGGCTATCCAACGGTAGAGGTTTTGTATGCCGAACAACGAGATAATGATGAACTGGCGCGCTATGACCTGGACTTGAATGATTTTTTTCAAAAGCGTTTTTTGCAAAATACGGCTGGACGAATGGATAAATTCAGTCAATTACGGGGTGTTTGTAAATTCGCGATAAGCGGGTTGAAAGGAGGTGTTTGGGTCATTGAGAGTGATAGTAACGGTTTGCGAACCTGGCGATTGCTCATTGCTACAACATACAACGTTTTTTGTGAGTTGATCGAGGGCCGGAAAACTGCGATTAATGCCTATGAACAAGGCGAAATAACGGGTGATGATAATATATTTATGGCCTTGGAGTTTGGTCGGCTAGTGTTTGGGGCGTCGATATATCAGCGCCAGCCGACAGCCTGTAACCTCGCCATAAATTAAATAGCGCACAAATGAAAATTGCTGGAGAGATAGAGGATTGCTAAATAGTAACATCGAGATATGGTTTGAAGATTTGTCCGTTACGGATGCCGAATATTGGCAGTATTGGGATGTGCTGGACGACAAGGAACGGAGCAGGGCGTTACGGTTTGTGCATAAAATCCATCGCGACCGTTATGTTGTCAGCCATGCTAAGCTGAGGGTTATTTTAGCCTCTTATATCGATACGGCTCCTGGACATATCCGTTTTGCGGAGGAAGAGTTCGGTAAGCCGTATCTGAGCATGGACGGCAAAGAGCCGGACGTTAAATTCAATTTATCCCATTCGGGCGATAAAATGCTGGTAGCGGTAGGCTTGCACGATCGGCTAGGGGTGGATATCGAAGAGTGGAACGACAGGATCGATTGCGACTTGGTGGTCAACAGTTGTTTTGCCGAAGTCGAACGTTGCTTTTGGAGCGGATTGCCGGAAGACAGGAAAGACGCGTTTTTCTACCGGTTCTGGACAAGGAAGGAAAGTTTTGTGAAGGCTGTCGGTGTAGGTATCGGGTTGGATGTTTCCAAGGTTATCTGCTCGACGGTCGATGCAGCGCGGTTTTTGTCTGTGCCGGAGGGCTATGGTTCCGCTGGAGATTGGCGGCTGGTCGATTTGGATTTTGGCAGCGGCATCAGCGCCGCGCTGACGGCGCCGGCGAAATGTTATGACCGGATTGAGTTTAGGCGGCTCGAACTTAAGTAAAGACGGGTGCAATCCCGTCTCTTAAATAACTGATGTTAAGTAACCATTTTTTAAATCAATTGAATTACATTTTTTGAAGTCGCCCCGAGCGGGACGGGGGTTGCACCCACGTCCCTATCGTTTTCGATAACGACTGCCATATCTTCATCCGTCGAACGTTTCGGACGGGGTTGCAAACCCCGTCCAGCCACAGACATCTGCTTAACATCAGGGCTCTCTTATGGCTGGACTTTTAAGCAACGACTGGCTTCAGCATCGACGTTTTCCCCACCATAATATCCACCGCTTTTAGCAATCTTTTAAATACCGACTGTTGGAGATAAGGAATGTTATGTTTTTTGCATAACGCCATCACTTGCGGCTGCACTTTTTGATATTGACTTAACGGCATATTCGGCCACAAATGATGCTCGATTTGATAATTCAACCAGCCGTAAAAAAAGTCGTTAAAATTAGAGCCGGTCGGATAATTCACCGAACCTAAAATCTGCCGCAGATAAAACTCGCCTTTGCCTTTGGCTTTTTCGTCAAACATCATCACATCATCCCCGGCATGATTTGGGATCATCACCAGAAAACTGTGCATATTGGTGAAAATTTCCGCCAGAATTGAGTTGATTAATACGCTGAGAGCGGCAAAACTTCCCAACGGTAAAAACAGCAAAGGCAGCAACACAAAGCGATAGGCGATGTAAGGCAAAATACTTTGCAGCCAGAATGATCTGCCCTGTTCGGTAAACAGACTCCATGCGCCGAGGCGGGTCATCACAGGTTTAGGCTCACCCTGTTGTCTGGCTGAATTTAAGTGCAATTCTTTATGGGTTCTGGGCGTGTAATAAACCAATTTCCATATACCGGAAAAAAACGCCACTATCGCATAGCGTAGCCACATCGGCAGGCTTGATTGTCTTAGCCATTCCATATTGTGCTGCGCATTATTGGGATCGGCTTTTTCGCCCAGACTGTAATGATGCAATACGTCATGCTCATGATGCCAGCCCGCGACAGTAAACCAGTCCGGCCAATCCATAAAGCGTCGCCAACCTTGCGCGAATTTTTTGCTGGTGTAGTTTTTATCGACGCCTTCAACTTTGTCGTAGGCTCTATGAACAATCGGATGCCCTACTTGTGTCCAGCGCGTGAAACTGCCTTGACTGATTAACAGCGCGGAAATGGGATTGGGGAAAATCCAGGCCGTGCCATAGCCGATGATGGAACAAATTTTCCCCCAGCGTTCCATTTTTGTTAAATGCTCAAAATCGTCAATACCGATATTGGCTAAAGCTTGTTGGTGAATTTCGTTAATGTCCTTGGCTAATTGCTCGCGATCTACCGATTGATAACTGTGTAAACTCAAAACTTGCTGCCCCTGTAAGTGCAATTGGTGGGAGGTTAAATAACTTCGCTGCTGCGGTGAAGTTTGCGATGGTTAAAATGCCGGACAGGATAGGGCTTTATCGGGTATTTACCTAATTATATTGTTGTTCCGTCGCGCTATGGCGCTGTTCACGCTCTTGATTGGTAGGGCAGTTGAATTACTAAAATCGACAGCAGTCAGCTTTCGGTTCCGGACAAGGAAGAAAGTTTTATGAAAGCCGCCTGTGTAGGTATCGGGCTGGATGTTTCAAGCGTTGTCTCCTCGCAAGTCGATACGGCGCGGTTTTGGTCTGTGCCGGAGGGCTATGGTTCGGCTGGATATTGGCGGCCGGTCGATTTGGATTTTGGCAGCGGCATCAGCGCCGCGCTGACGGTTCCGGCGAAATGCCATGACCGATTGAGCTTAGGCGGCTCGAACTTAAATAAAGACGGGATGCAAGTCCCGTCCCTGTCTTCACGGGCTATTGCGACGCCGTTTGTTGCATGTGTATCTGTAGGGTTAACGGAGACGCATATCGGTCCAGATTTCCTTGATGTGTTCGAGGCATTCCTAAATCAAAGGGGGGGGCGGTTTCTGATGTGTCACCGGAAAATAATTTTATAAAACAATAGATTATTTGATATTTTGCGCAATTAATATCTGCAACCTAGCCGGAAAGTCGTCATGCTGGCAGGGATGCCTGCATCCAGTCACAAGATGTGAAACTTTAAAATACCACCCATTTTCATTAAGTACTGACGTTACGCATGTACCTAATAAAAAAGCGTAGTCCACGAAAGGCACGAAAAAAACCGGGTACAGGAACAATAAGTAAAGCCCATCGTCAAGATTAGAAAGATGCATGTTGGCGCCGATTGAAAATTGACCATTTAGAGGGGTTTGTACCGATCGAATTTTGACCAGGTAATCCATGTATCCTGCTTAGTTTTTAAGCCGGAGTAAATCAAGAGTGTATTACATGTCTACGTT